>ERZ791796.46-NODE-46-length-154491-cov-17.340096_pt1 | contig 154491 bp, 137 predicted proteins | sample MGYA00510311_ERZ791796 | MGnify/ENA primary metagenome ERZ791796 (study PRJEB30046, sample SAMN00792042) | human gut metagenome | study: EMG produced TPA metagenomics assembly of the A metagenome-wide association study of gut microbiota in type 2...
ACCGACCTCCAAAGTTAGATTTTTTAGGTCTAACTTTTGGGGGTCGGGTCAATATAATATGCGCTCTTTTTTTCATATAATTGTTCCTTCTATAGATATAATATGCGCTCTTTTTTTTCATATAATTGTTCCTTCGAATGTTTTATCAAACTCCATATATGAAATAAAAGGCTGATATTTCCCAGCATATTCATCATAATGCTGCAAAATGTACCATGCTCTAAAACCAGCAAGTATGCCAAAGGGGGGCAAAGCTTATATAATTGTCTGTAATATCACTGCTATCCAGACCAAATATATCATACATTGTAAAATGTAAGGTATGTTTATAGTTCACACCATCAAATTCATATGATGTAACTTCTATTCTGTTACCGTATAATCCATCAACACATATACCTAATCCAGAAAAATAATCATTATATATTGGTTCGTTAACCTTATTCCATTGTGATGAATTACCATAAATTTTCCGGATAAAAAATTGCATCTTCCTATTGCAATTTCCGTCCAGTATAATCTGAATGATGATCCTATTTCTCCTTGATTATTAATGAATGTTATTGTTACACAATCTTCATACCATTCACATTTGAAGTTTCCCTTATCTGAAAATATATCAGCAATATTGGACTTTAGGTAACTTCATAAAGAGTCTTGATAACAATTTTTGGAAAATCTGAATTCACAATTCGCACATTATAATTGTGGGGTATTGTCTTAATTTTTCAGCTGATTGCAGTCGGAATTTCCATTTCTATATTACCATTAATAGCATTAACATAAATAAGTTTACTGTCAATAGGATCTTGAGCTTTAGTTTCATATTTCCAGCATAAAACAGGAGTTATATCGTTCATAGCACAAATTACCAATTGTGCAGATTTTATATGTGTGTTGGATTCCAAATCTATTGATTTTTTGCCGTCTTCATACGATATCTTCGGATTTGTTTCAACATCGCTTACCTCGATAAATGTTCCTTTTACTGAAACTGCTTGCCCATTTTTTGAAGTAACTATGCGAAAATATCCTCCGTCTACAGGTATTCCATTATGAAGTTGATGCAATAATATACTAATTTCATCTCCTTCATTAATATCTTCACAATAAAAGCTGTATTCGGTTATACCAAACAAATTTCTTAAGCTTAGCAATGCGGTTGCTGCGTCTTCTTGATCGAGGATTTTCTGTGATGTAAATCTTCCTTTAATTTCCTTTGGTATTTCCGTTTTCGATTGGTAAGTTGTAATATAACCACCAATATCATTAACATCATCTATTGTCAGATTTTCAATATCTTCAACTGATCCTACTGAAATTTCAGTTGGTGAATCAATTAATTCAGGTACCTGAGTATCATTATAATATTTTGCAAATAAAATAAATATTATTATTGTAGCAACTAAAACAATTACAAGCAGAAGTAACATTGCTTTTTTGCTTTTAGAATTTTTGATAATCATAATAAGCTCCTAACTATAGTTTACTCATATTCAGCGGAATTTCCATAAGAGTTAATAGTTTCAATATTAAAATTTCCGTCTGGATTTGACTAAATATTCTTTCTAACAAAAAATTCACATCCATCATTAATTTATTTAACTATACAATACAAAAAGTTTTGTGTCTACTTATTTGGCATAACGTGTTATATTTAGGCAAAAGATGTAATATTAATATCCCACAGAAAAGCAAAATTTTTCCGCTTTCCTGTGGGATATTAGTATAAAAGAGTAAGTATGGAATTAGAGCTCTATATAAATATTGAAGAAATAAATAGAGCCTGAAAATAAAAGCAGAGCATACTTGAAAAAGTCCGTTAAATTGGAATTGGCGGTAAAACAGAAACGGAAGTCAAATATGCTCTGAAAATTTTAGTCAAACAGACTATTTGTAAATAACTTATTTGTTTTTCAATATAATGCGACAGATAAAGTAACCGTTTTCTTCATAATAATCGAATGCTCCATTATATTTTTTAGCAATATCATTTATTATCTTTGTACCGAAGCCGTGGATAATTTTGTCTTTCTTCGTTGTATTTAGTTCAGGATTCCCTTCTAACACGGAATGTCCAATCGTGTTTTTCATACTAAAATAATAAACTGATTCATCTTTTTTGATTGAGAAATCTATATGTTTGTTGCTGTTCATTTTTTTACAAGCTTCAATGGCATTATCAAATAAATTGCTGATAAGACTGCATAAATCTATATCGCTTATGCCATCAAAATCCAATACAGTGATTATTGAAACCTCTATTTCAAGTTCCTGTGCGATTGCCGATTTATAGTTAATAACGGCATTTACAACATCATTATTTGTATTAATAACGTTTGCAAACAAAGTAAAGTTATGTATATTATCATTTATATATTTTGTTGCCTTGTCAATATTTCCGCTCTTAATCAGCGAACCGATAACAATATAATTATTTTTTATATCATGCCGCATTTTTCTGATGATTTCATATTGAGCTTTTGCATTTTCAATATAATTTGATTGATATACTTGCTGCATACGAAGCATTTCATTTTCTTTTATAACAGAGTTCTTTTTACTTAAATCAATAACAAGGTATACTGTAACAATATTAATAAGTACGATCCCTGCTATACAAATCACTATTACAAGCCTGGTGTTACTCGGAACATTTTGTGTAGATGTTAAAGTGAGAAATCCTGCTATTACTACGCTTATAAAAAGAACCGACAATATGAGTATCCACTCTCTGCTGCTTAAATCATTCTTGTTTTCTTTTTTGAAAATTCCTAATGTAAGCTTATATACATATAAAATGATTAACTGACATACGACAATGCTAATAAAACGTTCCAAGCTTTGATGTAAAAAAATATTATTAACCGACTTATTAAATAAAAGTGCAAAAAAATTAGCAACTAAAGATGTAATAATACTAATAAATATTACGGAAAAAGACGAAACGAAGAATTTTTTTAGTATTTTTCCATTCAGACAAATAAGTGAGTATACAAATACTATTCCTATATATACGCACAGATATACTCCTTCAAAATTAATGAAATAGTTAATTATGCTTATTGTGATTGTCAATATAAAAGCGCACACAATCCCGCCACTTTTGAAGAAGGAGCGTTTTTTTCTGTCACCAAGGATTGAATATACATAATCAGAGATAATAATTCCTTGATAAAAATTTACTACGACTTCAAGTAACTGCCACAGAGTATCGATCATATTGTATTCCTCAAATACAAAGTATATTTTTCATTAACTATTTTCTTATAATTCCTGCTCATTGGTAATTTCAGGTTTATGTGTTTTAATATAATTTCATCTTTGCGGTTGTCTATAAAATCAATATATACCGGATTGATAATATAACTTTTATGTATTCGTATAAAGTCATATATTTCAAATCTATTTTCACATTCTTTAATAGTACATCTATCTTTAAAAGACTTATTTTCATTTAATACATAATAATTAATATAGTGTTTATTACTTTCCAAATATATAATATTTCTAATAGGGATAGGGTATTTTTTAGAAAATTCATCCTCTAAAATCATAATTTCATTTTGTTTCATATGACGCATTAATTTTCTTACAACATTCGCAAAACTTTTATCTAAAGTTTCCGGTTGATCTTTTCTGATAAAATCAAAGGGTTGAAAATCAAAGCTGTCGTAGACCAATTCAGAATGCGATGTGATAAATATTATACGACATCCCGAATATCCCATTCGTATGTTTTTGGCGACATCAAATCCATTTATTTCCGGCATATCGATATCTAAAAAAATCACATCAAAATTACTCTCCTTATGAGATTTTAATAACAAATTACCCGAACTGAAGCTGAATATTTCAAAATATGATGTGTATTGTTTAAATATATTCTGAAGTATAAAGTGCATATTCTTTAATAAATCTTCGTTGTCATCACAAATGGCTATTTTCATTTTTCCCTCCTCATATAATGCAAGCCTAAATATGTATATTATATTTTATATTATATCACTAATGTGCAGAAAAATAAACAAAAATTTATTTTTGTCGCTGTTTTCACATGGAACTTTTTAATATGTTGCATTTTGTGACATAAAATTACACCTTGTACCCCAAATATTGATTTTTTATTTCAAAAATGATATAGATTGTATATAAAATATTTCCGCAAATTGCAATAGCAAGTTGCGACTGGTAAATATTTGGGATTTTAGTATCTTGAAAAATACTGCTCGAATCTATATAATATATTGAGCCTATTGAAGAGTCTGTTAATGTAAATATCAATACAAAAGAATTATACCGGAGATTACAAGCCAACACCGCATGAGTATATTGAGAATAAAAAACCGAAGAAATTTAATTATGTACTCTTTGTTTACTGCATAGCAAATTTTGAGCAATAACTTGCTTTTCACGGAATCCCCATTTTGTTATACGTCATGTATCCATAATCAATTATTCAAGTGGTAATTTTCCAATAGCATCAATAAAGCATCAAAATGATTTTAGTGTTCTGGCAAGAGTGCAAAAACGACTTAAAAATGGCATTGCAATCAACTTTTTGGAGACTTCAACAGTCCCTCCAAAACCGCGTGCCGAGGGTTCAAGTCCTTCTGCCCCTGCCAAGGAAACCAATCTTACAAAAAAAGATTGGTTTCTTTTTTTATATGAGAGTTAAGAAATTAACGCAGAAGGACTGCGCCTGAGCGAAGCGAGGAAGTGCCATTGGGGTACGACCGTTAAGAAAACAGTCCGGTGGTAGTCTTGCGACCGCCGCCGGTGGCGGATAAAGGGAGCAAAGTGCTGTCTGAAATAAGGAGCATAAGGAAGTGCATTTATATACAACGCAATGCGACTATATTTCAGACGGGAAAACATTTAAGAGAGCGTTGATGATACTTTGACTGTGAACAAGCCGCAATAGGCGAGGCAGATATTTTTAAATAAATGTAATCACTATAATCAAACAGTACCGTATTTTCTTTAAAATTTAAAAAATACACTTGCAATCTCATATTAATGGTGTTATAATTAAATACAATAAGTATTGTAAAGTAAGGAGTGGGAAGTAAGCCCACTCCTTTCTGTTTGCAACTGCGGTGTTTTGAATAATTGCCTTCAGATACACTGATAAATATCTTAAAGTATTTGTTAGCGCAAATGTTAATAAAGAGGTGATAATATGAATGACGATAAATTACAGTTTGAAAGTGAAGGAAATCCATTAATTAAATTTCAAACTGCTGAAATAATAACTTCTCTAAGAAAGGGGCATTTATATGCCAAGACATTAAATTATTATCGTGCCCTTGAAGAAGAAACAGGTAACGATAAAATTGGTGATAAATTCGAAGGGAAACTTTATTTAAATGAAGGCAATATGAAAATATATGGAAAAAATGGGGAAATCTTGTATGATGAAAAAATAAAAGGTGGTTTATTTAATACAAAACACTCAAATGACTATGTATTTTGTATGTTTTGTGTGTATCAATCACAAACAAAATTTACTTTTTCTAATGAACAAAAAAGAAAGCTGCTGTCATTTGGTGATACAGCGTTAATTATATTGGATAACAAAGAATTTATTGAGCGAGTTGGAAAAGCAGCCGAAAAATCTGGGTTTGAGTTGCATCAAGAAGAAGTAAATTATTATAATAATTCAAAAAATGATTTTAATGATTTATATTATCGATTAAAATCATTAAAAGAGGGAATATGGAAAATAGCATTTTGGAAACGAGAAAAATATTCTTATCAACAGGAAATGCGTTTTTTGTTTATTGATAAGGAATCTAAAGAAAAACAATATGATCATATTGAATTAGATATAGGAGATATTAGCGATATTACAAAAGTAATACCAACTCAATATTTATTAAATGGAAGATTTGAAAGGTCTTTATAAGGAGGTATTTATGGCAAAGAAAAAAGGCGGTCTTACCGTTAGCAAGGTGTGGGAGCTTTGCGAGCCTATTGTTAAAGGCTTTGGACTTTCACTTTGGGATGTACGCTATGTTAAAGAGGGTGCTGACTGGTTTTTAAGAGTTTATATCGACAAGCCTGAGGGTATTGATATTACCGACTGCGAAAATGTTTCTCGTGCGATTGACAAGCCGCTTGACGAGCTTGACCCTATTGAGAGTGCATATTGCCTTGAGGTATGCTCTCCGGGGCTTGAGCGTGAGCTTGTGCGTGACGAGCATTTTATGCAGTTCATCGGCGCTGACATCAAAGTCAAAATGCTCCGTCCTATCGAGGGCATAGGCAGAGAATTCGGCGGAGTGCTTGACGCTTACGATAACGGCGAGGTAACAATCTCCGACCACGACGGAGAGAACCATATAACTATCAATAAAAAAGATGCGTCTTGGATTAAACTTGACGACTTTGATATGTAACTTCAGTTTATTAAAACAATTTTAAGATAAGAGAAAAGGATGATCAGAAAAATGAATACTAAGGAACTTTTTGCTGCGCTTGAAATGCTCGAAAAAGAAAAAGGCATTCCAATGGACTATATGATTGAAAACATTGAAAAGGGCATTGAGGTTGCCTGCAAGAATTATTACGGCGGTAATGACGAAGTAGCTTTCAAAATTCTTCCTGAAAGAAATATCTTTGATGTAAGACTTATGAAAACTGTTGTTGATGAGGTTTTTGACCCCGATTACGAAATCTCACTTGAGGACGCTCAGAAAATTTTAAAGAGAAAAGTTATCAAAATCGACGATAAGGTTGCTATTCCGCTTGACCCTAAGGATTTGGGCAGAATCGCTATCGGCGCTGCAAGAAATACTATTCGTCAGGGTATTCGTACAGGCGAAAAAGGTCAGACACTCTCAGAGTTCAAGAGCAAGCTCGGCGAGCTTGTTACAGCTACTGTTGAGAGAATCGACCCTAAGAGCGGTGCTGCCGTTATCAGAATCGGCAAAAGCGAGGCTATGCTCCCTAAGAGCGAGCAGATTGGCCACGATGACCTTAAAGAGGGCGACCACATTAAGGTTTACATTGCAGATGTAAAGACAAGCGAAAAAGGTCCTCGTGCTATTATTTCAAGATCTCACCAAGACCTTGTTAAAAGACTTTTTGAGCAGGAAGTACCTGAAATTTTTGACGGCGTTGTTGAGATTAAGTCAATCACTCGTGAGGCAGGCTCAAGAACTAAAATGGCTGTTGTCAGCAACAATCCTGATATTGATGCAGTAGGCGCTTGTATCGGTACAAAGGGCGCTCGTGTAAACAGCATTGTTGATGAGCTTGGCGGCGAGAAGATTGATATTATCGAGTACAGCGATGACCCACAGAAGTACATTTCTGCCGCACTTTCTCCGGCAAAGGTGCTCAATGTTGAGATTACCGACCTTGAGGGCAAGCAGTGCAGAGTAACTGTTCCTGACGGTCAGCTTTCACTTGCTATCGGCAACAAGGGTCAGAACGCACGCCTTGCGGCAAGACTTACAGGCTGGAAGATTGACATTCGCCCTGAAAGCGGTTTCTTTGGCGAGGACGAAGAGGAAGAAAAACTCGAGGTTGCAGAGGATACAACAGCTGAAGATACACTTGAGCTTGACGATACAGCAGACGAGAGCATTGATACTCTTGACCTTGACGCAACAGGCAAAGAGGAAAGCTCAGAGGAGAGCGCAGATTCTCAGGCTGATGAGGCAGTAAGCGAAGAATAATAATTAATTATTATTATATAATTTTTAAGCAGGGGAGGGATTTTATGACACAGAAAAAACAGCCGCTGAGAAAATGCACAGGTTGTGGCGAGATGAAGGAAAAGCGAGAGCTTGTCAGAGTTGTTAAAGCACCCGATACCAAAGGCGAAAACGGCGAGGTAATTTCAAAGGGCGAAATAAGCCTTGACCTTACAGGCAAAAAATCAGGCAGAGGTGCGTATATTTGCCACGATATAAAGTGCTTTGAAAAGGCGAGAAAGGCAAGACGCTTTGAAAGAGCGTTTTCCTGCAAAATCCCCGATGAGGTTTATGAACAGCTTGAAAACAGCTTGAAAGCGGACAGCTAAGGGAGGCAATCGTATATGAATGACAGAATATTGTCTTTGCTCGGATTGTGCCGTCGTGCAGGAAAGCTGGTAATCGGAGCTGACCCCTGCATTGACTCAATGGCAAAGAGCAAGGCAAAACTTATAATATATGCAAACGATTTTTCACAAAACAGCTTAAAGCCTGTTTTGCTGCAGGCGCATAAGCAAAGTGTGCGTGTGCTTGAGGTAAACAGAACTAAAGATGAAATCAGTTTTTCACTCGGCAAGCTTTGCGGAGTGCTGTCAGTGGAGGACAAAGGTTTTGCAGATAAGCTTGCTATGCTTATTGAAGGTGAACAGAGAGGAGAATAATATGATAAAATACAAAGTAAGAGATGTTGCCAAGGATTTGGGCGTTAGTGTAAAGGAAATTTCAGATATTCTTGAGAAGAATTGCGGTGTAACAAAAAAGGCTATGGCTACTCTTGAGGAGAGCGAGCTTAATATTGTTTTTGACGCAGTAACTCAGAAGAACAATGTGGCTAATCTTGATAAATATTTTGCGTCAAGAAATAAAACCGCAGAGCCTGCAAAGGCAGAGGTTAAAGCTGAGAAAAAGGCTAATAATAAGGATAACGGCAAGGACAATAAGGGCAGAGATAACAAGAACGGCAAGAAAAATGACCGTAAGCCTGAGAATAAAGATAACAGAGCAGAGGGTAAAAAGCAGGGCAAGCCGCAGGATAAGCCTGCAAAGCAGACTAAGGCTGAAACAAAGCCGGAGGCAAAGCCTGTTGAGGTTACAAGTGAGGAAGAAACCTCAACCCGTAAGCGCAGAATAATTGATACTCGTGCTATTAATGTTGATGTTGAGCGTTACAACCAAAAATACGATGACCTTGCAAACGCATCTTCAAAGATGAGAAGTACAGACAACACTGTTAAAAAGCAGAAGTTTACTAACCGTTCTCAAAAGCAGAAGGGCAGAAGACAGGGCAAGAGAGAAACCGAGCAGGAGCGTTTAAAGCGTATTGCGCTTGAGCGTAAGCAAAAGCAGATGACAATTCAGATTCCTGACGAAATCGTAGTACAGGAGCTTGCTTTAAGACTAAAGGCTACTGTTGCCGAGGTTGTTAAAAAGGCATTCCTTATGGGTACAATGGTAACAGCAACCGACACAATCGACTTTGATACAGCCTCACTTATCGCTATGGAGTTCCACGCTAAGGTTGAGAAAGAGGTTGTTGTTACAATCGAAGAGAGAATTATTGATGACAGCGAAGATGACGATACAAATCTCGTAGAGAGAGCACCTGTTGTGGTTGTAATGGGTCATGTTGACCATGGTAAAACTTCAATTCTTGACGCTATCCGTCATGCAAATGTTACAGCAGGCGAGGCAGGCGGTATTACTCAGCACATTGGTGCTTACAGAGTAGAAATTAACGGCAAGCCTATCACTTTCCTTGATACCCCCGGTCATGAGGCTTTCACTACTATGAGAGCAAGAGGCGCACAGGTAACAGATATTGCAATCCTTGTTGTTGCTGCCGATGACGGTATTATGCCGCAGACAGTAGAGGCTATCAACCATGCTAAAGCCGCAGGCGTATCTGTAATTGTTGCTATCAATAAAATGGATAAGGTCGGCGCAAATCCTGAGAATGTAAAGCAGCAGCTCACAGAGTATGAGCTCGTTCCTGAGGAGTGGGGCGGCGATACACCATGTATTCCTGTATCTGCAAAGACAAAGGAAGGCCTTGATGACCTCCTCGAAATGGTAACACTTATTGCAGAGATGAAAGAGCTTAAGGCTAACCCTGACAGAGCCGCAAAGGGTACTGTTATTGAGGCTCGCCTTGATAAGGGCAGAGGCCCGATTGCAACCGTACTTGTGCAGAACGGTACACTTCATCAGGGTGACATCGTTATCGCAGGCACTTGCGTTGGCAGAGTAAGAGTAATGGTAAATGATAAGGGCGAGAGAGTAAAAGAGGCAGGCCCGTCAGTTCCTGTTGAAATTACAGGGCTTGCAGAAGTTCCGCAGGGCGGCGATATATTCAACGCTGTTTCTGATGAAAGACTTGCTAGAGAGCTTGTTGAGCAGAGAAAGGCATCTCAGAAAGAGGAGCAGTTCAAGGCTCAGACTAAGGTTACACTCGACAACCTCTTTGACCAGATGAAGTTAGGCGAGGTTAAGGAATTACAGATTATCGTTAAAGCCGATGTTCAGGGTTCTGTTGAGGCTGTAAAGCAGTCGCTCGAAAAACTCTCTAATGACGAGGTAAGAGTAAATGTAATTCATGGCGGCGTTGGTGCAATCAACGAGTCCGATGTTATGCTCGCCGAGGCGTCAAACGCAATTATCGTAGGCTTTAATGTTCGTCCGGACAGCGTTGCGGCTGCAAATGCCGAGAGTGCAGGCGTTGATATGCGCCTTTACAGAATTATTTACGATTGCATTGAGGAGATAGAGGCTGCTATGAAGGGTATGCTCGCTCCTAAGACAAGAGAGGTAGTTCTCGGTACAGCAGAATGTAGAAATGTTATCAAGATTAAGTCGGTCGGTACAATTTCAGGTTCTTATGTAAAGAGCGGTAAGATTGTAAGAAACGCAGGCGTAAGAGTTATTCGTGACGGTATCGTAATTGCCGAGGATACAATCGCATCATTACAGCGTTTTAAGGATGCCGTTAAGGAAGTAAACGAGGGTTACGAGTGCGGTATCGGTCTTGAGCGCTTTAACGATATTAAAGAGGGCGATATGTTCGAGGCTTACACAATCGAGGAGTATCGTGATTAATAAGTAATCAGTGGTTAGTGGGCAGAGTAAGTATTTGCTTTGCCACTAATCATATTATAGGATTGACTAAGGCGTAAGCTGATTTTTTATTAAATTACAGCATTAGTTAATCGACCACAACCCTATAATCTGTAATGAAATTCAGAATAATTATGAATTATGAATTACGCATTATGAATTATATTTGGAGGATATTATGGCAGGGCATAGATTAGAACGCACTACCGAGGATATAAAGCGTGAACTTACAGCTATTTTTCGTGAGCTCAAAGACCCTCGTGTGCAGCAGGCTTTTATATCAATCATTCGTGTTGATGTAACAAATGACCTTTCTTATTGTACGGTTTATGTAAGCGCTATGGAGGGGCTTGATCGTGCTAACGAGGCTGTTAAGGGACTTAAATCCGCAGCAGGCTTTATTCGCCGAGAGCTTTCGCACCGCCTCAAGCTCAGATATGTACCTCAGCTTATTTTTAAGGCTACCGACAGCATTGAGTACAGCGCAAACATCAGCAGAATTTTAAACGATTTAGACATTCCCGATGATGAGGTGGACGAAGATGAATCTGTATGATATTTCCGTTTTCCTCAGGGAGCATAATAATTACGAAATTTTAACCCATAACTACCCCGACGGCGACACCCTCGGCAGTGGTTATGCGCTTTGCCTTGCTCTCCAACAGCTTGGCAAAAATGCAAGGGTAATTACCGCAAATCTGCCCGAAAAATTCAAGTACCTTACAGACGGAATAGAGGAGCAGTCCTTTACCGCCGACTACATTATAAGTACAGATGTTGCGGCAGACAGCCTTTTAGCGCCGAATATGGAAAAGTATCTCGGCAAAATTGACATTTGCATTGACCACCATGGCTCTAATTCCGTTACCGCTAAGGAGAAATTTGTCGATAAATACGCAGCGGCAAACTGCGAAATTATCTATAAACTTCTTATGCGTATGGGCGTAAACTTTACAAAGCAGATTGTAAATTGCCTTTATACGGGTATTTCTACCGATACGGGCTGTTTCCGCTACACAAACACTACCGCCGATACCTTTAGAATTGCCGCAAGCCTTGTGGAGCTTGGCTGCAACTCGGCATATATCAACAAGGTTATGTTTGAAACAAAGTCAAAAGAAAAAATTATGCTTGAGCGGGAGGTTTATGATACCATTACCTATTGCGCAAATGAAAAGTGCGCCATTGTGTGGGTTACTCTCGATATGCTCAAAAGCCTTAACATCGGCGAGGATGAAATAGAGGGACTTGCCTCTATTCCTCGTCAGATTGAGGGTGTATTGATAGGCATTACTATGAAAGAAAAAGAGGGCGGATTTTTCAAAATTTCCGTTCGTACCAACGGCGATATTGACGCCGCAAAGTTCTGCTCAAAGTTTGGCGGCGGTGGACATAAGGCGGCGGCAGGATGTTCAATAAACGGCAGTCTTGAAGATGTGCGCAGTCAGCTTATAAAAGCAGCGGAAGAAACTTTATGAACGGTGTAATAATTATAAACAAGCCGCAGGAATTTACTTCCTTTGATGTGGTGGCAGTGGTGCGCAAACTTACAGGTCAGCGCAAAATAGGGCATACGGGTACGCTTGACCCTAACGCAACCGGTGTGTTGCCGATACTTTTCGGCAATGCAACAAAGGCGCAGGACATTGTGCCGAACCACGACAAGGCATATACTGCAAAATTCCGCTTAGGAATTATAACCGATACCCTCGACATATGGGGAAAGGTGATTTCCGAAAGCGGAAACACCGCAGTAAAAGAGGATATTTTGAAAGTGCTCGACAATTTCAGAGGAGAAATTGAACAGCTGCCGCCTATGTATTCGGCAATCAAGGTGAACGGTCAAAGGCTCTATGACCTTGCAAGACAGGGCAAAGAGGTTGAACGAAAGTCAAGAAAGGTTACGATATACAGCCTTGAATTAGAGGACTTTGACGAAGAAACGCAGAGTGGAACACTGAGCATAAGCTGTTCAAAGGGAACATATATCCGCACAATAATTGACGATTTAGGCAAAGCACTCGGTACAGGTGCAGTGATGACGGCTTTGTGCCGAACCTCTGCCTGCGGATATAATCTTGCTGACAGCATAACGCTTGAAAATGCAAGAGAATTAGCAGAAAAAGGCGAAATCTCGGAGCATATTATGCAGACAGAAAGCCTTTTTGAAAGCTACCGCAAAATCTATGTGTCTGACGCTCAGGCAAAACGATTTTCAAACGGCGGCGAGCTTGATATGGCAAGAACCGCACTTGCAAAGTCCAAAGCGCAAGATAAGGAAATAATCAGAGTAAGCGACAGACAAGGCAAATTTTTAGGACTTGGCGTAGCCGATAACGAAAGCAATCAGTTAAAGATTTTTAAATTGTTTTTAAGCTGATTTTTAACATTTTACTATAATAATGTTAAAAAGTTTAAAATACTTTCGGTCGGGCAACAAAGTAAAGCAAAAGTTAAACTTTCTGTCACGAATATAAAAGTTTGGTCAACCTTTTTAAAGGTTGTGGGTGTGGGCAAAGCCCACAAAATAATAAAATGCACTGATTTACCATAAAAAACAAACGGTTGCAATTATATTGTAGAATAACTAAACTTTAGATTAATCAGGATTTTAAGACAAAATAAAAGTCAAGACTAATGAGTGGCAGAAAGTAAGACAGTTATACTTGAATATCAGTAGAGAAAAGATGTTTTAAAGGATGTAAAAGTCTTTGTGTGTGGCTAATTTGCCTTTGAAAAGTGGCAAATTAGTAGTTTGGTAGCGTGGCTTTCCTTTTGTTACTATCGCATTTAAAGGTTTACACCGTTGTGTTCCAGCCGCCAACAGCAAGCCGTTTGGCTATTAAAATTTGCGATAATTTTAAATTTATAAAGCTATACTTTGATGGCTAAACCATAATTCACCTCAACTTTTGACAAATGACCACTTATTATTACACTAAAATTTACCGAACGGAGAATAACTATGGAAGATATTAAACTTTGTCCATTTTGCGAAAGTCCTATGCTCATCGTAGATGACGGAAAAAACAACGGCAAACCGTACTACGAATGTTCAACCTGCGGACTTCGTTTTCAAATAAAAGGCTTTGACGAAAAACCTGTGGAGATTAAGGAATGAAAATTACAGTAGTCAACGGTCAAAGTCATAAAGGCTCTACATATCACATCGGCAAAATGCTTGCCGACAAGCTCGGCGGTGAGGTAACAGAGTACTTTTTGCCAAAGGATTTCGGTGATATGTGCATTGGCTGTACCGCCTGCATTTTAAAAAGCGAACAGCTTTGCCCACATTATCAAAGGCTTGAAAAGCTCACAAATGCTATTGATGAGGCAGATGTTCTTATTTTTACAAGTCCTGTTTATGTTTATCATGTAACAGGCGCTATGAAGAGCTTTCTTGACCATTACGGCTACCGCTGGATGGTGCACCGTCCTGAAAAGAAGATGTTTTCAAAGCAGGCAGTTTGTATTTCTACCGCAGCCGGAGCGGGTACAAAGTCAACGAATAAAGACATCGCAGATAGTCTTTTCTTTTGGGGTGTACCAAAAGTTTACAAATATGGTGTTAATGTTCATGCTATGTCATACAGCAAGATTAGCGATAAGACGAAAGCGGAAATTGACAAAAAGACTACCGCCATCGCCAATAAAATAAAGGCGAAAAACGGCAAGGTGAAGGTCGGAATCAAGACCAAAGCCTTTTTTGAAATTATGCGAATGATTCAGCACAAAAGTGGTTGGAACGAGGCAGATACCGACTATTGGCACAACAAAGGCTGGGACGGCAAAAAACGCCCGTGGAAATAAGGAGCTTACTATGAAAAAATGCTTGATTGTAGTTGATTATCAAGTGGACTTTGTAAACGGAACACTTGGCTTTGATGGAGCTGAAAGACTTGAAAATACAATAGCTCGCAAAATCTCTGAGTATAGGGCAGAGGGTGCAGATGTAATCTTTACTCTCGATACCCACCAAAGCGATTATCTCAAAACCTTTGAGGGCAAAATATTGCCAATCGAACATTGCATTGAATACACAAAAGGTCACGAACTTTATGGCAAAATTAAGTCAATGGTGCAAACAAACGACAAAGTCTTTAAAAAGTGTACCTATGGCAGTGAGGGACTTTTTGATTATCTCAGAAAGTGCGACTACAAGGAAATCGAGCTTTGCGGACTTGTGTCTAATATCTGCGTTATTTCAAATGCCGTTCTCGCTCGAACCGCTTTGCCAAATGCACAATTAATAGTTGACAGCAATGCAACCGCCTCAAACGATGAGTCGCTCAATATTTCTGCACTCAATGTTATGCGTGGACTTGGAATCCGAGTGATCTAATCATTAGTTTTCCTACCGCAATGTTTTGAATGTTAAACTTGTAATAAATTAAATATTAATCTATAAGGCAGGGATGATAATACAGCCCTGCCTTTTGTGTTATGCAAATACGGACACTTAAAATTAGATATAACTGTCTGAATTTTCTTACCAAAAAAATTTCTCGATTTTTTTAAAAAATACTAAAAAACATTTGAATTTTTAAAACAGATGTGATATAATACTAATGTTGTTTATCACAATAATAAAATTTAATCTGCTGATATAGCTCAGGAGGTAGAGTGCGTCCTTGGTAAGGACGAGGTCACGGGTTCAAATCCCGTTATCAGCTCCAAAGCAGAGGTATTATCTAAATTATAGATGATATCTCTTTTTGATTTATAATGAAAATTTAAAACGGGATTTGAAAGCCCGTTAAGAAAACAGTACGGTGTACTGTTTTTAGGGCGTAGAGTTGATGAAAGTATGACTGTGAACAAGCCGCAATAAACGAGGTAGCAAGCCTGAAAAGAACTGCCGCCGTTATCAGCTCCAAGGGAAAGATATTATCCGAATTTGTGGGTAATATCTTTTTTGATTAAAGATGAAATTGTAAAACGGGATTTGAAAGCCCGTTAAGAAAACAGTCCGGTGGACTGTTTTTAGGGCGTAGAGTTGATGAAAGTATGATTGTGAACAAGCCGAAACAAACGAGGTAGCAAGCCTGAAAAGAACTGCCACCGTTATCAGCTCCAAGGAAAAGATATTATCCGAATTTGTGGGTAATATCTTTTTTGATTAAAGATGAAATTGCAAAACGGGATTTGAAAGCCCGTTAAGAAAACAGTACGGTGTACTGTTTTTAGGGCGTAGAGTTGATGAAAGTGTGATTGTGAACAAGCCACAACAAACGAGGTAGCAAGCCTGAAAAGAACTGCCACCGTTATCAGCTCCGTTAAAAAGCATTATTCAAATTTAGGGTAATGCTTTTTTATTTTATAGATTTGATATTGTAAAATAAAAAAATTTTAAATTAGTGCACGAAAATGAGCGTGGTTAGTTGTATTATTAGTGAAAGGGGGTTACAAATGAGAGATTCATTCAGTACTGAAAATAAAATTGAAAAAGTAATTGTTAAATATGCGGATATGATATTTCGCATTGCATATCAAAATTTAAAATCAAAAGCTGACGCCGAGGATATTTTTCAAGAGGTTTGTGTTGCTTTGCTTACAAAAAAACCGCCGCTTGATGATGAAGAGCATTTAAAGTATTGGCTTATACGGGTTACTGTAAACAAATGCAATAATTTTCATAAGTCATTTTGGCGCAACAAGATTGAGCCGATTGATAAATATACATACCTTGAGAATTCGCAAACAAAGTCCGTAATGGAAGAAATTTGGCAACTTCCTAAGCAGTACAGAAATGTTATTTATCTTTATTATTATGAGGATTATTCGATTTCGGAAATATCCTGTATATTGCACAAAAGCCCGAATACAATAAGCTCGCAGTTGCAAAGGGCAAGGAAAAAACTCGGCAAAATTCTATCCGAAGGAGGACTTTAGTATGCGTAAAAATTTATATACGAAAACAATCAATGATATTAAAATCAGTGAGAATGCAGTTAATTCTGCGATAGAAAATATTTATAGCAAGCAAAGCAATGACAACATTATTGACATTAAGAAAAGTAAAAATAAAAAAGTAAATAAAGTTATTGCAGCTTCTCTTGTTGCGGCAATGCTTGTTTGGGGAGGTGCGTTTGCCCTTTTTTCTCAACCAGCTCAAAATCAAAACGGATTTGTTATTACGGCCGCAGCTGCCGAATTAACTAAAGATAAACCGGTACAGGTTGCCGCTATAGATAGGACTGATAGATATTTTTACGGCTATGAGAGCTATGAGGAAACTTTTAATTTGTTGCTTTCTTGCAAGGGTGATAACATAAGTACAATTACATATAATGCAAAAGGCAATTCATATTTTACTTTTAATACAGATGACAATGAAAAAGTATATTGCGGTAAAGTATTATCGGATTTTGAAAACAAAAATGCCGATGAAACTATGAAAATATATATGAATTCGGGTGCCGATTATTTTTACTCGGGTTTTACCGTTGATTATGATAAGCAGGATGAAAGCGTTAAAGTGGATTCTGACGGAGTTGCTCCTGTTAGTATGAATGTTTATCTTATGGCAAATGACAGTGAAAAAGCGGCTAAAATTTTAAGTAAATATAATGCGTATAGTCTTTATTGCGGTGAAGCCGTGAGCGACAGGGTGAAAGCTGAATACATCGAAAAATACGGTGAGAATTTCGATAAAGAATTTAATCCCGAATATGATGAATCGGATATCATTGATATGTATAACGAGCTTTACTCACAACTTTTTGACGGCATTTCCGTTGATGTAACAGTAAAGTACAATGACGGCACAGAGGAAACACAGACTGTTGACTTTTCGGTTGAGCCTATTACCGAGGAAAATGCAGACGAATATCTCGAAAAAAACGGATATGACGGCACAAACAGCAGCTTGCTCACCTTGATTTGTTCAGTTCCTATGATTACCGCAACATTAAAATAACCGAATAACAGCAAACACAGAATAGAACAAAAAACGACAACTCCATTGTATATAAAAAGCACCCGAACCGTAAAAAGTTCGTGTGCTTTTTTATGCGTGTGAAAGAGTGGGGAAGAATAGTCTGTCTTTTTAGATATTCTCCAGCCGGTTGCCGAGATAAAATAACCGATAGTCATTTCCGCCGTCAAACACATTATATTTACATATGGTTTTGTCCTCTGTAAGAGGTGTAAAGCCGAGCTTAATTGATTTAGTATTGCAAGATAATTCGGAAATAATTTTTTGAGCGGAATGTGGTTTTGTTTGTATAACTGACAAATAAAGTATATATTTATAAATAAACCTTAAAATCAGTTTTGCTGTTACTCAACCATTCTTAATAACAACGCATTTGTTATTCCTGGAGGTGAATACAGACTCAAAACTTTCCTTCGGGTACACTACAAGTCCGCTAATCGGGTCGGCAATGGTTACGGTGTCGGCGCTGTATCCAATTAAATCTGCGGCGTGGTCGTCCATACACCAGTCGTATTGTTTGCCGTCTGTGGCCGTCCAGCTTTCAATGTCGCTGCGCTCTACCATTCCTATTGTAACCCATACTACAATAGGGTAGCCTTTGTTGACAAGCTCATAAAGCTCCTGCGGAGTTGAACCTGTAATATCGACAGCCTTCAACTTACTTTTTGCATCCTTAAAATAGTTGTTTGCCGCCGTTACAATCGGCGTTGTGCCGCATACATATCCGTACACACTTGTTGGGTCACCGATAAAATATTGCTCGGGACTTGAGCCGTACAGGTTGCCGTCCTCGCCGTATTCGAGGTCATAAGGAGTGCATGGCAGATACTCGGTAGCCATAGTGTATTTGTCAACATTGCAGCCGCTGTAATTCATAGCCATTGTGAGGGCTGTTATTTCACATCCCGTAGGCAGTTCAGGCTCTTGGTAAATAATGTCAAAGTTTTGAATAACGCAGCTGTCCCTTGAGGCTCTTGTTACCGTAGCGTTGCTGTTTTCCTGAAAATCTTTGGCAATGTCTTTCTTGCAGCCGCAGCCTGAAATGACTGCACCAAAACTCAAGGCAGCAAGCATAAAAGCAGCAGTTTTAACTGCTCCGTTCCTTTTCATATAAATAATACCCCATTAACTTCATAAATATATGAAAATTATAGCATAAGTATAGGGAATTTTCAACAAAATAATAATATTTTGGAATTTACTTTTTGAAAAATTTTGTTTTACAGCGTAACAAGACGGAAGTTGTTATTCATCTTCTTTCTGTTTTTTTATAATAAACAGCTTGAATAATAAATATAATACTTAATATAATTCCGATAATACTTGTTAGCAAATATGACTGAAATGTAATGTGAATATAAAATACTGCTATTACCAAAATCGGCAGCAGCCAAAGAGTTCTTATAAATTTTCTTCTGTAACTCAAATTTCAAAAGAAAAATACAAAACATATGTCTGTTTTTTCTCCGTTTCCCAATAATTTTTCTAATAAAAAAGAAATAAAAATAGAAATAAGAAAAGGTATCAATATCCATTAATAATGCATTATCATGCTCCTAATTCAGTGATAGTATGTTTTTCTGTTACTTACCTTAATCATAACTTATATCGCTAAATTAGTATATCTTTTTTGTGTAATGTTTCTGTAAAATAAAACCCAAACCGCCGTATTACTTTCTGTCCAAGCTGCGGTACTGCACAGTTTATTGGCATAAAGAACGGCAGGCAGCTAAGGATTTAGCTACCTGCCGGTTGATGAATCTTATACTGTTTTCTGTATTTTGCCAGTGCGACAAACTGGAAGTTACGCTTTTATCGAAAACTATTTTCAATTACTCCAGGTAAACAATCATAAATGGAACATCCCATCTTTTTCTCAAAATATTCTTTAATGCCGAGTGTTACTTTCCATCGCTCAACCGTAGCTGGATGTGTTCCATATCGAATTGTTACATCTACGAATCGTTTTTCCAATAGACAAAATCCTGTTGGCAATGCTAATGCATCACAGAGCTGTACCAGATAATCATAATCGTCATAGACAGCCTCTTTAACATACCGAGCCATAAACTCTTTATCTTCTATTGACACATCAGAAATGCCAATATATGTTGAAATGTCTTTAATCATAAAAGCGTGAGAAATGCAAATCTGTGCTGCCTTTTTCCACCCTCTTTCTATGCAATAGCGATAACCGTCTATTAAATGCTTTTCAGAAGTAACTCCGGCATATCTACCTATATCGTGCAAAATTCCGTAAACATAAGCCAAATTCTCATCCATTTCTTGGCAATGACTTGCAATATTCTGACAAGCAAAAGCAACATATTTGCTGTGGTCATACCAAGGTCCTGGATTTGCCTTATTTGCTTCTTCTAATGCTTTCTCAGCAATTTCTCTTGTTAGTTCCATTAATCTTTACACCTCAAATTCCAATTTATTACTTTCTATTATACCTTATATCGGCAGAATTGCATATCTGTTTTATGCCATATTTTTGCAAAATAAAACCCAAACCGCCGCACTACTTTCCCCAATATTTCCTGTCCAAGCTGCGGTACTGCACAGCCTCAAGGATATGGTCTGATTTAATTATTTCGCTGTTGTCGAGATCGGCAATCGTCCTTGCAACCTTTAGCACTCGGTCGTAGGCTCTTGCGGTCATTCCCATACTTTCAAACGCTCCTCTCAGCATTTGCTCTGCCTCGTCATCAATAACGCACACTTTTTCAAATTGGTCGGCATTGATGTTTGCGTTGCAGCTTGTGCTTGTGCCTTTGTAGCGTTCGGATTGAATCTGCCTTGCCTTATCAACTCGCTTTTTAATTTCGGCAGACGGTTCGGTTTGCTCCTTATCCCTCAGCTCGTCAAATTTCACCGCCGATACCTCTATATGTATGTCAAAACGGTCAAGCAGCGGGCCGCTGATTTTATTAAGGTAATTATGTATCTTTTGCGGAGTACAGGTGCATTTTCCTGACGGGTCATTAAAATATCCGCACGGACACGGATTCGTTGGAACACTGAACTTGATACAATTTAACCTTATTTCCCCTAGGGGTGTTCAAAGGGGGTTCATTTGAACACCCCTTGAGAAATGGCACTTGCAGGCATAAAAGAAGGCAGACGGTCTCGTTACAAGACCACCTGCCTGTTGATTATTGTTATCTAGTTTTCTGTATCTCGTCAGCCCGACAAACTTGAATTTATCACTATGATAAACAACCAATAGATTATTCGTTAATTTCTTGTTTGTCGCGAAAAGCCTTTTTTGTAACCATTGTGAAATCGAATTTCTCCATGTGGAGTGTGTTATATGGCTTTTCTTCAATTACGATGTCAGATTTGTCTGCTTCTATTATAATGTTTTTTCCGGAAAGATCGCAGGATATCTGCGTTTGAGCTATTGATGGAAGCCCCAATGAATGACAATTTCTTTGGTCATCTTCAAAAGAAGAGCTTTCTTCAAAATAGTCAAGGAAACATTTAAAATATAATCTGCCATTCTCAAAACCGTTGAGCTCTATTTTTGTCCAAGAAGAAGTATATTTATTAATATGTTCTTTAGGGATATCAAAAAACATTCCTACCATTTCAATTATCTTATTACGGTCTTTATTACTGAAAAAACATTTCTTTTTCATAGAATTAGTATCATAAATCCAGGTATGATTAAGACCTTTGTAGATAATTGTTTCATCATCAAGGAAAAACATAACAGATCCATCAAAATGCGGATTGATAAGTTTTTGTGTTTCACGGTCATACCACATTGTATTGTTATTACTATGTGTCCAGTGCTGAAAAAAGATACGCTTTGGCGTAATATGCAAGTCTATGCCGCTTTTCTTGATGCCTGAATGCTTGAACAATACTTCGGATTCTCCGCTGTTTAAGTGATATACAGCAACTTTGTTGCCTATATTGAAAAACAAATCGTTTTCGTAAAAGCAAAGATCACCGTAACATTCACCTTTATATATCAGCTTTTCTTTTCCCGTAGAGAAATCTCCAATATATATGCTTGCTTTTTTGCTTAACTTGTAATCGGCTCCGTCGGGCAGAAATTCCTGAGTATACCATGCAGCCATATTATTTCCGATAGCAATGTCCTGAACGGCTGTATGCTTTTCGATTTTTATATCCTCGCTTCTGTTTGACAAATGCTTTCCACCAACGCTGATTGCAGGCATTATTGACGGACGAGGATACTCTCCGTGAGCATCAAAAGAATATTTAATATTATTCTCGCTAAAAATGATTTTGCCGTTTTCAATCTTTATATCCATAAGTCACCTCATAAACAAATCCCAATTTTTCTGTATCTTGCTCCCATCTTCTTGCCCATCGGACAAGAATCATCCCTCGCTCAAAGAGCTCTGTCAATTCCGATTTGTAAAACTCAACACACTTATTATACCTTATATCGGCAGATTCGCATATCCATTTTATGTTATATTTCTGCAATATAAAAGGTTAAACCCGTCAAGCCCGATGGTTACTGACGAATACGACCTTTTATTATCAAATTTCTGAATTTTTTCTTCTATTATAATATGTGTCAAATCAGGATTTAATTTATCTCGTTTTTATCTTAAATCCGTTCTTAAAGATGAATAGTATATCATCCTTTGACTTTACCACCACTTCCTGAACAAGGCTGCTCCAAAGTCCCTCATCAAATTCTTCTACTAAAGCCCCCTGCTTTTCCAATGCCCGGATGAAGCCCTTGAATAATTCCCTCTGAGCCTTTTTGCTTTCAATCTGTCCTGAAATCTTGTCATAATCTGCTTTGATGGTATTGTACCTTTCGGTAAGGTCAGCATATCTTCTCTCATATCCATTCTGTTCAAGTGCCATCCGGCTGTTCTCCGCTATGGCTGTCTGCATCTGATCTGCGATTCAGTCAGACAATTTTTATTATCCAATCTGAATTTTATAACCGAAAATCATTTTCCCCAATACTTTCTGTCCAAACTGCGGTACTGCACAGCCTCAAGGATATGGTCTGATTTAATGACTTCGCTGTTGTCGAGATCGGCAATCGTCCTTGCAACCTTTAGCACTCGGTCGTAGGCTCTTGCGGTCATTCCCATACTTTCAAACGCTCCTCTCAGCATTTGCTCTGCCTCGTCATCAATAACGCACACTTTTTCAAATTGGTCGGCATTGATGTTTGCGTTGCAGCTTGTGCTTGTGCCTTTGTAGCGTTCGGATTGAATCTGCCTTGCCTTATCAACTCGCTTTTTAATTTCGGCAGACGGTTCGGTTTGTTCCTTATCCCTCAGCTCGTCAAATTTCACCGCCGATACCTCGCAGTGAATATCAAATCGGTCGAGCAAAGGGCCACTGATTTTGTTAAGATAATTATGTATCTTTTGCGGTGTGCAGGTGCATTTGCCCGACGGATCATTAAAATATCCGCATGGGCAAGGGTTCATTGCCGCAACAAGCATAACGGTGCAGGGGTAAGTATAACTTCCGTGCGAACGGGAAATTGTGATTTTTCCGTCCTCAATCGGCTGGCGGAGCACCTCAAGCGACATTCTCGAAAATTCAGGCAGCTCGTCAAGAAAAAGCACACCGTTATGGGCAAGCGATACTTCACCCGGTCGAACTGTTCCCGTACCGCCACCGCCGAGTGCTACCGCTGTTACGGTATGGTGCGGCGAACGGAAAGGACGGGTGCGTACAAGTCCGTTTTTGTCGAGCAGACCAGCAATAGAATGTATTTTTGTGGTTTCTATCATTTCGTCAAATGTCATATCTGGCAGAATAGAAGGAATACGCTTTGCAAGCATACTTTTGCCTGAGCCGGGAGGACCGATAAGCAAAATATTGTGTCCGCCTGCGGCTGCAATTTCCAATGCTCGTTTTACCTCTGCCTGACCTTTTACCTGCGAAAAATCAGGAATAAACTGCGCAGCTTTGCTTTTGTCCTCAATTTCTGCAACGGCAGGGGAGATTGGCTTGTCACCGCTTAAATGGGATAGCAGCTGTAAAATATTTTCAACAGGATATACTTCTATTCCGTCAACCACCGCACCCTCAGCGCTGTTTGCAACGGGAACATAGATTTTTTTATAGCCAAGCTCACGAGCCTTTATCACCATAGGAAGTACGCCGTTAATCGGGCGCACATCGCCGCCGAGGGATAGTTCGCCCAAGAAAGCCGAGTCGGATAGCTCGGCAACCACAGCGCCCGTCATCTTGAGAACGGCTATGAGAATCGGCAGATCGTATATAGGTCCTTCTTTTTTTATATCGGCAGGTGCAAGGTTAATTGTTATGTGGGCGGTCGGAAACGGAAAACCGCAGTTTTTCATGGCACTTTTAACTCGGTCACGACTTTCTTTTACCGCCGCATCGGGCAGACCTACCATATCAAAGGCAGGAAACCCCTTGTTGATTGCGCCCTCAACCTCTACGGGATAGCTGTCCATTCCCATAAGACCAAAACTGTTAATTTTCACAACCATTTTAAGCACCTCTTATTAAAAACTACATAATATTATACCATTTTATCTTTTTGCTTACAAGTCAAAAAATATATAAATATGTAAATTCTGCACAATTATTGACGAACGGATTAAAAAAATTTACAAATAATATTTACTTTCTTATTGACAAATAAAAGGAAATAGGTTATTATTTACAGTAAGGAAAAGTCTTTTGAGGTGAGTGTGTGTCTGAGTCGTTAAAAAATCTTGCTGAGCTTTCAGACGCAGAGCTTGCGGAGCTTGTAAAAAGCGGAAACGACAGCGCTTTTGATGTGCTCACCTTGAGATATTTGCGAAATATTGGCTTTTTGGCTAATAAATATTCTGCTGACGGCTACGAGCGAAATGATTTTGTGCAGGAAGGGCTTATGGGTCTTTTAAGTGCTTGCCGCACCTTTGACATTGCCAAAAAGACTTCTTTTAAAAGCTATGTTGACATTGTGGTGGAGCGCAGATTTATTTCTATTGTGCGCAAGGCAAAGGCGCAAAAGGCAGTGCCGAGCGCAAGCATAGTTTCACTTGAAGAAAGTACCGAGGAGCTTGAGGGCGAGCATACAAACCCCGAAGAGCTTATGATTGCAAAGGAGCATTTCTCGTTGCTGTTCGGTAAGCTGAGGGAGCTGCTTTCGGATAGGGAGTACAGGGTGCTTATGATGTATTGCGGCGGTTTAAGCTATGCTGAAATCGCAGAAAAGCTATGTATAACCGCAAAGTCAGCCGACAATGCACTGCAAAGAGCAAAAAAGAAAATTTCCTTACATATCTGTCCTTAAAAGATTGAGCGGTGCAACTCCGCAAAAGGGCAAAAACTATACAGTACAAAAGTGAGGTAAAAAACAATGTACGAAGATAAGACATTAGTATGTAAAGAATGTGGAAATGAATTTGTTTTCACAGCTGGCGAGCAGGAGTTTTATGCTGAAAAAGGTTTTGTAAATGAGCCACAGCGTTGCAAGGCTTGCAGACAGGCTCGCAAAAATGCAGCTAAACCGGCTCGTGAGCTTTTTGAAACAACTTGCGCAGAGTGCGGCGGCGTTGCAAAGATTCCTTTCAAGCCAATGGAAGGCAAGGCTTACTATTGCAGCGATTGCTTTGCAAAGAGAAAGTAATAACAGACAGACTTATATTTATTATAGCGATTTTAAAAGGCATTGTTTTAAAACCAATATAGTTTGTATATTTTTTAAGCTGTAAGAAACGGCGGATTTGTGATGAATCCGCCGTTTTTCTTTTTATATTAATACTTTTTTGATGAATTGTTTTCAAAACTTTCATAAACAAAACACAAAATCTCTATTGACATTTTGTAATATAACCTTTAAAATGGTTACTAAACGGTAATTATTTAGATACAAGTTTTTAACAATTTGAAAATGGAGAAGGAGTTTTCTGATGGGAAAGCTTGGTTATATAATAAGATGTATTGCACATATGGATTACAGCGCACTTTTTGATACTGTAAAGCAGGTGCATAAGCTTTCGGGCAAGCCGAGAGCTGCTATTTTGGCAGATATTGTGTCTTGCGGATTTAAATACGGCGCAGGCTACAAGGATTATCTGCTTTGCGAGTTTTATAATCTCAACAGCGAGCAAAGGGCAACCTTTGTTACAAGAGGTATAAATAATTCTCTTGTAAAACTCCTTAACGACTCAAGCTATTATCATATTCTTGATAATAAAACGGAATTTTACACTATGTTCGGCGAGTATCTCCACCGTAAGTGGCTGAATTTTGCTAAATGCAGTAAAAGCGAGTTTATTGATTTTATGCAGGAGTTTGACGAAATTATTTGCAAGCCTGACGATTTGTGCTGCGGCGAGGGTGTGGATAAGCTGAAAAAAGCCGACTTCAACACACTTGACGATATGTATGACGAGCTGAAAAAAAGGCAGATCAGCATTGTTGAAGAGGTTGTTAAGCAACACCCCGATATGAGCAGAATTAACCCCGAATCGGTAAACACAATTCGAGTTTACACGATTTTGTCGGAGGGCAGGGCAAACACCGTTTATGCATGTATTCGTATGGGCAACAGCGACCGACCTGTTGATAATATTAATGCCGGCGGTATGTATTCGCCGATAGATATGGGAACGGGCAAAATTGCATTTCCGGCTTGCGACAAGCAGAGAAATGTATACGAAAAGCACCCGCGTTCCGGCTGTGTAATAAAAGGCTATCAAATCCCGTATTGGGAGGAGTCAATGCAAATGTGTCGAGAGGCAGCGCTGAAACTTCCGCAGCTGGGTTATATCGGCTGGGATGTTGCCATTGCAGAGGATGGGCCTTTGTTTATCGAGGCAAACAATATGCCGGGACACGACGCATTTCCGCAAATGCCCTTGCAGGCACCCGATAAAATCGGCTTTTTGCCGACACTCAGACAGTATGTTAAAGGAATATAAATATATTTTATCTCCGTTGCAGAGTTGCGACGGAGATTTTTAATTTTGCTAAACAAGAAGTTAAAAGTTGTAGGTGTGTGAAACGCACACAAAGTTTTATTGTAAATTATCTTTCCTGATGATATAATTATCTGTAATAAATCTAAAGTTTGGAGATATAATTATGAAAACAGCCGTAATTACAGGTGCATCGGGCGGTATAGGCTCAGCTATCGCTCTTGCCTTTGCAAGCAATAACTACAATGTGGTTTTGCAGTATAATCACAACAGTAAAAAGGCAATTTCGCTTGCTGATAAAATTCAAGAGAAATTTAATGTGACAGCCTTGGCGGTTAAAACCGATGTTTCCTCATCGCAAGAAGTGGAGAAGATGTTTGATTTTATAGCGGCTAAGCTTGGTAATGTTGATGTGCTTATTAATAATGCCGGAATTGCTCAGCAAAAATTATTCACCGATATTACAGATGACGATTGGCATAAAATGATTGGCACAAATCTTGACGGCGTTTTTTACTGTTGCCGAGAGGTTTTAAAGCGCTTTATGATTAAAAATCATAGCGGTGTAATTCTTAATATCAGCTCAATGTGGGGGCAGGTGGGTGCGTCTTGCGAGGTGCATTACAGTGCGGCAAAGGCAGGCGTTATCGGTCTTACAAAGGCGCTTGCAAAGGAAGTAGGCTTGTCGCAGATACGTGTAAACTGCATTGCTCCCGGTGTTGTTATGACCGATATGATGAAATGCTTTGATGAGCAGACCGTAAACGAGCTGAAAGAGGAAACTCCGCTTAATACCCTCGGTCAGCCACAGGATATTGCAGATGCGGCACTGTTTTTATGCTCCGATAAAGCCAAATTCATTACAGGTCAAATTCTCGGAGTAAACGGCGGTTTTATTATATAAATAGGAATAGCAAAGCCTGAGTGCACCGATTGTGGTATGCACTCAGGCTTTTGTGTATGTGTAGCGTTTCTGTTTGCTTTGCATAAGGCAAGTGGAAAATTAAAAATCTAATTAAGCCAATCATTTTCAAATACCGCCCTTGCAATCATTTACCAGTTCCTCAAATAAATCTGTAAAATTCGCATCTTTCTTTCCTATGCTGTCAACAAAATTCTTAAGTTGACTTGCAGGCTCTTTCTTGTAATTAGGGTTATACTTGCCTTTTATACCGTATGTCTGCATTATACTTCCGGCAATTCTTAGGTATTCTTTCTCATCAAGTTTTACATTCTTTCCCTGTGCAAGTCCGCTCTTAGCAGTTTGTGCCGCACTTTTATATATTTTCGCTACTGCTATTACAGGATTTTTTTCAACTGCCTTGTCAAAGTCAATTCCCTGCGGTGTGCTTTCATCATCAAGCCAATCATTAATGGTATCATCTGTTGCATACTTTATGTCGGAGGTATCTTCATCTAACTGTACTGCGGATACTTCTCCTTTAGCATTTGCATCACTTGTTCCTCTGATGTTGCTTTCTTTATTATATCCGTAACGGCTAAAATCGCCTGGTAGCGTTGCTCTCTCCCCTGAATCCCTTCGCCCCTTTTTATATCTATAATCAAACGAATTATAGAATCTGGCATCTTCTTTTCCTTGCACAAATTCAACAGTTCTGAAGATTTCTTCAAGCATTCCAACATTGTTACATTTTCTGCATTTGATTTCATCAAACACATCTCCTTTTATATATTCTGCATATGTTTCATTTTCAGCATTAATAAGAAGCACACTGTAAATTTCAGGATCATTATATGTTCCTCCAATCGACACAATTTTGTTGTTTACCTCAACAATTCTTGTACCGTCAGCAAGCATATTATCTGTCCTGCTGTTTAAGTGTCTGTCTAATTCACTGAATTTTTCGTTGAGCAGCTTCATGTCTTCCCTGTTAAACAATCCATATGCCCATCCACGCTTATTATACACCTTGATTTCTTTATCATCAAGAGTTTCAAGGTTATCATACTTTTCACTCTGAATCGTATCATCAATCGAATACCTTATATCAGGATTTTTTCCGTCAAAAGTTCCAATGTTATCCGTTGCAGATTTAACCTGAGTGTTCTCAAATGCAATATATGTTTTTGTGCTCCTGCCAAAGCTGCCGACATCATTGTTTACAATCACGCCGTCATAATTACTGCTTCTGAAATAGTCATCAATAAGCGACTTTGCCTTTTTGCTTGCCTCATACTCACTGTCAATATCGTTTATATTCTCTCTTGCTTCTTTGTATCCGTCAATATTCTTTTCGTAAAACCTCACAAGCTCCGCCCTGTTATTTACAGTCAGCGGATTGCGAATATTTGCATACAAAGCCATTTGCTTGTTTCCTCTAAGCCCAATATTATCACTTGTCGGCTTCATAAATATTCCTGTCGGCATTTCGCTGTCAAACTCACCCGCACCGGTATGCTTAGTATCAAATACTGTAAAATCATTTCCCGTCTGGTGATACACTACAAGAGGCTCACCGTTGCCGTCCACAACCTTGCTTGCAGTTTTCGGCTTATTCTGCCAATCACCAAACCACCTTACAAACTGCTTACTTTGGGTAATTTTTTTAATTTTTTTGTTGACATTGCTATCAATTTTGCGTACAATAATATTGGAACTCGAGTTATTAAGTATACTGGGTAATTGGTACCCTTCATGCTTAATTATACTTCGAGTTCTTTTTTTGTCTAAATAATAAAAACCAACCTGATTATTATTCTCTAAAGCTATTGCTTCTTTTATTAAATCCCGTCTGGTGATACACTACAAGAGGCTCACCGTTGCCGTCTACAACCTTGCTTGCAGTTTTCGGCTTATTCTGCCAATCACCAAACCACCTTACAAACTGCTTACTTTGGGTAATTTTTTTGTTGACATTGCTATCAATTTTGCGTATAATGATATTGGAACTCAAGTTATTAAGTCTCCAGGGTAATTGGTACCCTGTCTTCTTAATTATACTTTGAGTTCTTTTTTTGTCTAAATAATAAAAACCAACTTGATTATTATTCTCTAAAGCTATTGCTTCTTTTATTAAATCCCGTCTGGTGATACACTACAAGAGGCTCACCGTTGCCGTCCACAACCTTACTTGCAGTTTTCGGCTTATTCTGCCAATCACCAAACCACCTTACAAACTGCTTGCTTTGGGTAATTTTTTTGTTGACATTATTGTTCTCTTGTAATAAACTTATAGTAGAAGCTGTACCACTAAGCGTTTCGGACGTTTGCGAGTAGGAAATTTTTCCACTTGGCGTAGTGGCAAGGCTTCCTTTATTTTTGCCCGAATACATTGTTTGAAGTGTTAAATCATGATGCTTTGAAGATACATATGTGACAGCCGTTGTCTTACCATTAATTTTTCGTTAATTGAAACTATGTCTTTTATTTTTATAACTCTGACTCCATCTTGACCTTCAAAAAAGACAGACTTTTGAAAATCATCAAATGTATATCCGGGACAAAAAATCTCACCGTTAATTTCTATAATTCCGTATTTTAAATTCATTTTTTCCTCGTTTTGTCACAAAAGCTAATATATTTTAATACTAACATTATTTCTTTTATCATTCTTAATATCGTTTAACAACTATATAATACTAAAGTTATATTTTTTAATATAATATTTGTTGAAATTCTCAATATTCTTCAGTGGTTCTTTTTTAATCATCCCATTGTCAAATGTAATAGGAAAATTTAATTCTTTTCTATGATTTGTTATCGCAATTTTCTGTTTATCTATAAAAAAAGCAGCATCTTGACTTTCTTCCTTAAATATACAGGTATCAAAATACAGTGTTGCTATATATATTTCTCGAGCATTACCTTGAATCATATGCTCAATTGCATCCAAAAACACCTCATATATATTAGGTATAGGCGATAGGGGGATGTAGCTACACCGTACTCTAAAAGTGCACTAAGGGAGTGCACTAAAAAAGATATTTACAAAAAAGAAAAAGTCGCTAAAACTTAGTGTTTAAGCGACTTTTTAGTGGTTGCGGGAGCCGGATTTGAACCGACGACCTTCGGGTTATGAGCCCGACGAGCTACCGAGCTGCTCTATCCCGCGATATTTAGATATTGCTTATTGCTTTATCTTTACAGCTCTATTATAATACACCTTTTATATCCCGTTGTCAAGCCTTTTTTAAAAATTTCTTATAAATTTTTATCTGTACTTTACAATATCAAAAATTACTGCTCATATCAATGCTTTTTGAGAATTGATTGCAACACAAAAATTAAAGCTATGCTTAATAAATATGATATTCTTTTATAAAATATATTGAATACAAAAAGCTATTGTTGTATATTGTTGAAGTTTTGCGAGTTGTGTGGTAAAATGAAATTAATTTAGTTATTTTGGCTGATTTGTGAATTTAGCGTTAGAAAGGGAATACGCTGAATTTTAAAGATAACAATTTAAGGGGGATAATAAAAGTGAAAATAATCAGAAATATCGCTTTAATCGCTTTAATAATTATTGGCTTAGTTGCAGCATTTTATCTGTTTACGCTGATTACTGCATGGATTTAAGTGGGGATCATATAATGATGGAAAAATTAAAAAATATCTTTATAAAAGTAATTCCGTTGATTTTAATTATAGCTGCCTTTTTTGGAGGTTACTACTTAGGCAAATATCCGCTGGGCGGAGCAAAAACCGTACCGGCTACTAACGATAGTGCGTTTGATTTAAAACTTCCCGGAGAAACCGAAAAGGCAAGGGTAACTGTTGATGATGTTAAGGCTACTATACATAAAATCGGAGAGCTGACCTTTTGCGAGGGAAAGTATGAGGTAACAAAGGGAAAGGATTATACCCGACATATGTTTGACGATATTCCTGTTTTTGGTACAACAAACCATGTGGAGCTTACTTGTACCGGTAGTGTTAAGGCAGGATACAATGTGGACGATATAAATATCAGGGTTGACAATGACAGTAAAAAAATATATGTATCATTGCCTGATATACAAATAAACAGTAATCAAATATATTGGGATGATAGTATGGTTTGCAATGAGCAAAACAATATATTGAATCCGATAGATTTTGAACAGTATCAGTCATTGATTGAGGAAATAAAAGAAGATGGACTTGAAAAAGCAAAAACAGAGGGACTGTATGATACAGTAGAAGATAACGCCAAAAATGTTATTACTAATTTTCTTGGCTGCTTTAATGAATACAAAGTTGAATTTATGTAATTAAAAATATTTATTGAAAAATACATAATAAAAATAAAAAGTTCGGTGTAAATCGGGCTTTTTCATTTATGTAAAATGGGAAAAGCAAAAATTATTAATCAAGTTATACTGTCGGATTTAAAAAGAGGTTTTACACTTTTTGCCGTTTAGTTTTACTTTGATTATTGCATTTTTTGTATAATATTGGTATAATAATATATACAGCTCATTTGCTGAAAAGGGAGGAATTTTTTATGTGTCAGAAAAAACCGTATTACATCACGACACCAATTTACTATCCGTCAGGCAATCCGCATATCGGACACTGCTATACAACTGTTGCTTGCGACTCTATCGCTCGTTACAGACGAATGCAGGGCTATGATGTAATGTTTCTTACGGGCACTGATGAGCATGGTCTTAAAATTGAGCAGAAGGCTGCCGAAAAGGGTGTAACTCCCAAGGAATATGTTGACGAAATTGTTGAGCACTTCAAGAGCCTTTGGAGCTTTATGAATGTTGACTATGACAGATATATAAGAACCACCGATGATTACCACATCAAGACTGTTCAGAAGATTTTTAAAGAACTTTACGATAAGGGATACATCTATAAGGGCGAGTATTCGGGTAAATACTGCACTCCTTGTGAGAGCTTTTGGACTGAAAGCCAGCTTGTTGACGGCAAATGTCCGGAGTGCGGCAGAGAGGTTACCGAGGCAAAGGAAGAGGCATATTTCTTTAAAATGTCGCCATTTGCCGACAGAATTGAAAAGTTACTTACAGAAACAGATTATTTACAGCCAAAAACCCGAGCAACAGAGCTTGTAAACAACTTTATCAAGCCGGGTCTTGAGGACCTTTGTGTGTCGAGAACTACTTTTAAGTGGGGTATTCCTGTAACTTTTGACGATAAGCATATTGTATATGTGTGGATTGACGCACTTTCTAACTATATCTCGGCGCTTGGTTTTTACAATGACGCTTACAATGATTTTGACAAGTTTTGGCCTGCCGATGTGCATATGGTTGCAAAGGATATTATGCGTTTCCACGCTATTATTTGGCCTGCAATGCTTATGGCTCTCGATTTGCCGCTTCCAAAGCACCTTGCTGTTCACGGCTGGATTACATTTAACGGACAGAAGATGAGCAAGTCGCTCGGCAATGTTGTAGATCCGTTTGTACTTGGCGAAAGATACGGCGCAGACGCTATCCGCTATCACATTCTTCGTGAGATGGCACTTGGTGCAGACAGCTCATTCTCTAACGAGATAATGATTAACCGCATCAACTCTGACCTTGCAAACGGCTTTGGCAATCTTGTATCAAGAACAGTTGCAATGGTTGAAAAATACTTTGGCGGTACATTGCCGACAGAGCGTGAAAGCGGCGAGTTTGACGATGACCTCATTGCAACAGCTACTGCACTCAAGTCAAGCGTTGATGATTTTATGGACAAAACTCAGCTTAACAATGCGCTTGCTGAGATTTTCAAGGTAGTTTCTCGTGCAAACAAATACATTGATGAAACCGCACCTTGGGTAATTGCAAAGGACGAAACAAAGAAAGCAAGACTTGCAACCGTACTTTACAATTTACTTGAAACAATCAGAATTACGTCTACACTTCTCTCTGCATTTATGCCAACCACAATGCCAAAGGCACTTGAGCAGATTGGCGCTTGTGAAAAGTGTGCTACTTATGAAAATGCCGATAAATTCGGTGTTCTTCCGCTTGATGTAACAGTCAAGAAGGGCGAGGCTTTGTTCCCGAGAATTGATGTTGAAAAGGAAATTGAGGAGCTTAACTCTATCATCAAAAACAACGAACAGGTTGACGAAAAAACAGCAAAGCTTAAAGAAGAAATCGAGGGCGTGGCTCAGATTGGCATTGACGATTTCTGCAAGGTTGACCTCAGAGTTGCCGAGATTAAGGCTTGCGAGCCGATTAAGAAAGCTAAAAAGCTCTTAAAACTCACAATTTTTGACGGTGTAAAGGAAAGAACAGTTGCCTCGGGCATTGCAAAATTCTATAAACCTGACGAGCTTATCGGAAGAAAGATTATTCTTGTATCAAACCTCAAGCCTGCAAAGCTCTGCGGCGTTGAAAGCTGCGGAATGATTCTTGCTGCTACCTGCGGTGAAGATGTTAAGGTTATCTTTGTGGACGATATGGAAACAGGCTCAAAAATCAGCTGATTTTATTAGATAAAATATTTGAATTCCCGATTATGGCTTTTGCTGTAATCGGGAATTTTTTGGTTAATTAGGTTTAATTGGTTCTTTATCAAAAGTTCGGGTAATATGGTTTAGTGCATTTTTGGTCGGGCAACAAAGTACGGCAAAAGTTAAACTTTCTGCTCGAAGTTAAAAGTTTGGTCAACCTTTTTAAAGGTTGTGGGTGTGGGCAACGCCCACAAATGTTTTATGCTATCGCAAATTTTAGTAGCCAAACGGCTTGCTGTTTGGTGTCTTGAACACATCGGCGAGAGCCTAAAAATTACAACAGCAACACAGGAAAAGCTACGCTACTAAACTACTAATTTGCCACTTTTCAAGGGCAAATTAGCAACACCTACAAACTTTTGTATCCTTTAGAATATCTTTTCTCTACTGAGGGTAAAGTGTAACTTTCTACCTTTCTGCCGCTCATTAGTCTTGACTTTTGCTTTTTTTAAAGCTTTGATTACTCTAAGGTTTAGTTATTTTATAATATAATTGCAACTATTTGTTTTTTTGAAAATCCGTGCAATTTTATTATTTTATGGGCTCTGCCCAACCCCGCAACCCTTTAAAAAGGGTTGACCTAAATTTTGGATTTATTAAACTAAACTTTGTGTGTTAAACGCACAAGCCAAAAAGGAAATGCAGATAAGGTGAACCCTATCTGCATTTCCTTTTATAAAGAGGTCGGACAAAAATGACCTTGATATACTGATTTTGCCAAATCAAATATTATTCTTCAACAGTTTCAGCTTTAACTTCTTCAGCCTTTACTTCTTCGGTCTTAACTTCTGTTTTAGTATCTTCCTTTGATTCAGCCTTTGCAGCCTTTTCTGCTTTTGCTTTCTTGAGTGCGGCTGCCTTGCGGTTTGTTGTCTTTTTCTTCTTTGGCTTTTCAGGTGCAGGCAGTTCCTTGTCAAGCTCAATGTAGATTACAGAAAGCGGAGCAAGAGTAATGTTGATTGAATACGGCAACTCGTGATCTGCCACATCCTGAGCCTTAATTTCGCCCTCATTTACTATGCCGCAGCCGCCAAATTCCTCTGCCTCTGAGTTGAGAACTTCTTTATAGATACCAAACTTCGGAACACCGATTTTGTAGTTCTCACGGAGCATTGGCTGGAAGTTACATACAACAATAACTTCGCTTCCGTCATAAGCAATTCTTCTGAAAGAAATAATGCTATGCTTGTAATCGTCGAGAGCAATCCACTGAAAACCGTTCCAGTCGTAATCGTTTTCGTGCATTGCAGGTGTGTCACAATAGAATTTATTTGCTGTTGCAAAGAAGTGATTAAGCTGACGGTGCTTTTCGTATCCGAGCAGGTTCCACTGGAGTTGTTCGGTAGAGTTCCACTCGTCAAACTGTCCGAGTTCACTGCCCATAAACATAAGCTTTTTGCCCGGATGAGCGAGCATATACGCAAGAAATCCTCTTACGCCTGCAAATTTATTATCATACAGTCCCGGCATTTTATTGATAAGCGAGCCTTTGCCGTAAACTACCTCATCGTGCGAGATAGGGAGCATAAAGCTCTCGCTGAATGCGTAAACCATACTGAATGTGAGTGTATCGTGGTGGTAGTTCCTGTAAAGCGGGTCAAGGCTGATGTATGAAAGCATATCGTTCATCCAACCCATATTCCACTTGTAGTCAAATCCAAGTCCCATATCCTTTGGTGGGAAACCTGTAACATTCGGCCATGCTGTACTTTCCTCGGCAATCATCATTGCCTCAGGGTGGAACATATGCACAACAGTGTTGAGTTTCTGCAAGAAGTCGACAGCAACGAGGTTTTCTCTGCCGCCGTAAATATTTGCAAGCCACTCGCCGTCTTTACGGTTGTAGTCGAGGTAGAGCATAGACGCAACGGCGTCAACTCTAATGCCGTCAATGTGGTATTGGTCAAGCCAGAACATAGCAGATGAAAGCAAGAAACTTGTTACCTCGTAACGGGCATAGTTGAAGATATATGTACCCCATTCCTTATGTTCGCCGATTCTCCAGTCCTCATATTCATAACAGCCTGTACCGTCAAATCTGCCAAGACCATGCTCGTCCTTAGGGAAGTGAGCAGGTACCCAGTCGAGAATTACGCCGATACCCTCCTGATGGCACTTGTCTACAAAATACATAAGGTCTTTTGGAGTACCGTAACGAGATGTTGCGGCAAAGTAACCTGTTACCTGATAGCCCCAGCTGCCGTCAAACGGATACTCTGTAAGCGGCATAAACTCAATGTGAGTATAGCCCATTTTCTTTACATAAGGAATAAGCTCTTCTGCGAGCTTTTTATAGCTGAATACATTGCCGTCCTCATATTTTCTCCATGAGCCTGCGTGCATTTCATATACATTGATAGGAGCGTTCTTGTGTGGGTGAGTTTTCTTATGCTCAAGCCACTCGCTGTCGTTCCATTCATAGCCGTGAATTTCATATACACGAGATGCGTTATCGGGTCTTGTCTGGCAATGGAATGCATACGGGTCGGTTTTCATTACCTTTTGCATTGACGGAGTTTCTACGCAATACTTGTAGCAAGCATATTCCCATACACCCTCAATAAACAATTCCCATACGCCTGAATTGTCGATTTTATACATATAGTTTGCATCGGGGTTCCAATCGTTGAAGTCACCTACAACGGATACGGAAAGTGCGTTTGGTGCCCATACTCTGAACACAACACCGTCCCTGTCGCCCCAGTTTACAAAATGAGAGCCCATAAATTCATAAGCTGTAACAGATTCGCCCTGCAAAAACTGTTCAAGCGGAGTTCTTTCGTCATTTAAACTAAAAGCCATTTATATATCCTCTTTTCTTTAAGAAATTTGGGAAAAGGGCGCATATTGCTTGCTTTTTGCCATGATTAATCTGTAATTTATACAATATGCTTTTAAAGTGTTTCCCTTGATTTAATTATCTGATTATAGTATAATATATTCTACACAAATATACAAGACTTAATTTTAATTTTTATGTAAATTATTTTACAAATGGTTAAAATTTGTTTATTTTTACAAAAAATCTAAGGTGAAATTTTATGGATAAAAGAGTTAAAAATACCACTAAGGCACTCAAGCAGACACTTTTTGATATGCTTGAGCAAATGCCTTTGAGCAAAATTACCGTAACCTCGCTATGCAAGCAGGCAGGAGTGAACAGGGTTACTTTTTATCACCATTTCACCGATGTTTACGATATGATTTCGCAAATAGAGTTAAGCTATGTTGAGGAGCTGAGGGATTACAATACTAAATTCACTCAAAACGGCAAGGTGAATTTCCTATACATTGTGAGGTTTGTGCGCAAGTATTCCGATTTTTACAAGATAGTTTTTACAAATAATATTCCTACAAAGCTGCTTGACGAAATGTATGCGGAGCTGAAAAAGGAGTATTGTACGGCATTTGGCAAAAAGGATATTGAGCAGACTAAGCTCGACTATATGTATACATTTACGGAGAGCGGAGTATCGAGTATTCTTAAAAAGTGGGTGCGAGGCGGAATGGCTGAAAGCGAGGAATACATTGCCGACCTTATAAGCGAGATTTTTATTAGTATGCACAGTCATATATAATAGTTGCCCACAGCCGAAAAATATGTTAGAATATGTAATCGGATAAAAGAAAATTACGGATGGTGTATATATGAAAAAAAGATTTCTTGACAGCGGAAAAATTGTAGGTACTCATGGCATTAAAGGCGAGCTCAGAATTGACCCTTGGTGCGACAGTCCGGAGTTTTTGTGCTGTTTTAAAAAGCTGTACCTTGACGAGCAGGGCAGAGAGAGCATTAAGGTAAAGTCACGCCCGCACAAGAACATTGTGCTTTGCAAGGTTGACGGCATCGACACAATCGAGCAGGCCGACAAAATGAGGGGCAAGATAGTTTACATTGACCGAGAGGACATTGCGCTTGACGAGGGTGTAAACTTTGTGCAGGACTTGATAGGTCTTGAGGTAAAGGACGCCGACAGCGAAACAGTTTACGGCAAAATCACAGATGTTTTGCGTACGGGTGCAAACGATGTTTACGAGATTACCGATGCAGATGGCAAAAAGTACCTTGCGCCTGTTATTGACGAGGTTATTACCGAAACAAATGTTGACGGCGGATATGTGCTTATTCGTCCTATGAAAGGAATATTTGACGATGAGGATTGATATAATAACCTTATTCCCCGAAATGTTCACACCTGTACTTGGCGACAGCATAATCGGCAGGGCGCAGAAAAGCGGTGCGCTTGAAATTCACTGCCACCAACTCAGAGATTATGCCTTTGACAAGCACAGACGAGTTGACGATACACCGTACGGCGGCGGAAACGGTATGCTGATGAAAGCTGAGCCGATTGCGCTTTGCTTTGAGGATATATGTGAGAAAATCGGAAAAAGACCGCATTTTGTCTATATGTCGCCGCAGGGAAAAACTCTTACTCAGCAAAGGCTCAAGGAGATAGCCGAGGTAGAGAATGTGTGTATTTTATGCGGACATTACGAGGGTGTTGACCAGCGCTTGCTTGACGAATTTATTGACGAGGAAATCTCAATAGGCGACTATGTGCTGACAGGCGGTGAATTGCCTGCAATGGTATTTACGGACGCACTTTCAAGAATGGTGCCGGGTGTGCTTTCAAACAACGAATGTTTTACCGAGGAGAGCCATTTTAACGGCTTGCTTGAGCATCCGCAGTACACAAAGCCGTCGGTTTGGAGAGGTAAAGAAGTGCCCGAAGTGCTTTTGAGCGGTCATCACGCAAACATTGAGAAGTGGAAAAAGGAAAAAAGCATAGAGGTAACACGAGCAAAGCGCCCCGAGCTGCTCAAAAGGCTTGAAAATCAGGATTAAAAATCAGCAATAATTTGCATATATAAAATAATATATAGCAATACTTAATATAATTCAATTTATCTTGTAGTAATATTGCACAACTACCGACTTGAAATTTTGTTTGTATGTGAGTAATGAACCAAAAATTATTTAACTTATTGACCTTTTTTTGAAAAAATACTATAATATTTATTAAAAGATTGCAGAAAGCAGTCGGATTACAAAACGGGTTAAATTATATGGCAAGAGAGGGATTTTAAAATGTATGTTAAGGAAGTATTAGTACAGAACAAAGCAGGCTTACACGCTCGCCCGGCTACATTTTTCATTCAGAAGGCTAACGAGTACAAGTCAACTGTATGGGTAGAAAAGGAAGAAAGACGAGTAAACGCAAAGAGCCTTCTCGGTGTATTGTCACTTGGAATTATTGGCGGTACAACAATCAAGGTTATTGCTGACGGTTCAGACGAAACTGAGGCTGTTGACGGCCTTGTAGCACTCGTTGAGTCAGGTTTTGCTGAGTAATTCATACTTTTTGAAATTTTAGGGCGGATTATCCGCCCTTTTTGTTTTATCAAAAAAAGCCTGACAGAAAATTCGTCAGGCTAATAATTATAATATTGACTTTATATTGACTTTGAAATATGAATAATATATAATATAGTTACAAGGAAACCGTATTAAAGCGGTTAGCCTAAAAATCGTTTAATTAAAAGTAATCGCCCGAGTTTTCCAGACAGCAGGGCGATTATTTTTTATGGCTACTATAATAGCTAATATTAATACTAATACTAATACTATTGTTATGTATTCCACCGTACCCTTCTCCGCCACTCATTATTAACCCTATAATTTCTGATTTTGCAACAAACAAAGGAGAGCAATATGAATCCTAAAATGTCAATACTCCGCAAAAAGGCAATGGCTTTACCGCTGTTGCCCGGTGTTTATATTATGCACTCGGCTGACGGAGAAATTATTTATATCGGCAAGGCAAAGGCTTTGCGCAATCGTGTAAGCCAATATTTTGGCTCGCAGAATAACCACGCAGAAAAGGTGCGCCGTATGGTTGACAATGTTGACCATTTTGAATATATCATAACCGACAGCGAGTTTGAGGCGCTCATTCTTGAGTGCAGTCTTATTAAACAGCACACACCAAAGTATAATATTCTGCTTAAGGATGACAAGGGATACAGCTACATTAAGGTGAGCGGCGACAAGTGGCGCAAAATTTCTTATGTTCTCCAAAAGAATGATGACGGTGCAGAGTATATCGGCCCGTACAAGAGCAGTTACTATGTGAAAAGCGCCGTTGAGGAGGCTAACAAAATCTTTATGCTCCCGACCTGTAACCGTAAATTTCCGCAGGATTTCGGTAAGGGCAGACCTTGCCTTAACTACCATATCAAGCTATGCACAGCTCCCTGTACGGGCAAGGTGAAGTTTGCCGATTACAACGAAAGCGTGGAACAGGCGCTTTCGTTTCTTAGGGGCGGTTCGTCAAATTCGGTTAAAGACCTCACGAAGAAAATGGAGGAGGCGGCAGAAAATCTTGAATTTGAGCGAGCCGCAAGAATCCGTGATAAAATCAGCGCCATTAAAAAGATGGGCGACAAGCAAAAGGTTGTTGCCAACAAGGTACTTGACGAAGATGTTATTGCAAGCTTTTCTGACGGACACAAAACCTGTTTTCAGGTGTTCCGCTTTGAGGGCGGCAGACTTTTTGACAGAGAGAGCTTTGTTTTTGATTCGGGCGACAGCGAGGGCGAAACCGAGGAATTTATCTTGCGCTACTATACTATTCGTGACGATATACCGAAAAATATTGCCATTGATAAGGAGTTTGACGGCTTGACCGCTATGCAGGATTGGCTAAGCGAAAAGCGAGGCAGTAAAGTATATATTACCGTTCCGCAAAGGGGAGAGCAGGCTCAGCTTATGGCGATGTGCCGTTCAAATGCTGCCGAGGAGCTTGCTCAGCGCAAGGGTGCAACCGTAAAGGAATACAGCGTGCTCGAGGAATTAAAGGAGCTTTTGGGTCTTGAAAAAATACCGTCATACATCGAAAGCTATGATATTTCTAACCTTGCAGGTACGGAAAATGTAGCAGGTATGATTGTTTACAAAGACGGCAAGCCGTATAAATGTGCCTACAAAAAATTTAAGATAAAGGGTTTTGATGGACAGGACGATTACGCATCTATGGCAGAGGTTATCGGCAGACGATTTAACGAATATCTCAAGGCGGAAAAGGCAGATGACGGCTTTGGAAAGCTGCCCGATCTTATTTTGCTTGACGGCGGTAAAGGACAGGTTGCCGTAGCAAAACAGGTGCTTAGGGAGATGAATATTGATGTTCCGCTTTTCGGACTTGTTAAAGACGATAAGCACCGCACCAGAGCGGTTACGGGTGACGGCGGAGAAATCTCTGTTAATTCACGCAGGGCGTTGTTTACCTTTTTAAGTAAAATGCAGGACGAGGTGCACCGCTTTGCCATTGGCTATCACCATGAAAGGCGAAGTAAAAATACCTTTAAAAGCTCGCTTACCGAAATTGAGGGAATCGGCGAAAAGCGAGCAAGGGCAATGCTCAAGTATTTCAGAACCATTGACAATATTTCAAAGGCTGATTTGGAAGAGCTTGAGGGATGTCCGCAAATGACAAAAAATGCGGCGGTAGCGGTTTACAGATACTTTCATTCAGCCGAAAAATCGACAGAAAATTGAATTAATAAAAATGTTGTAATTTTTGTAATAATATGTTATAATTATGTAATATTAAAGAATATACAACCGTAATGGCATTATTATGCTTTATACGAAAAAAGGAAGATAATATGAGGGTAATAACAGGAACAGCAAAGGGCAGGCGGCTTGAAACCCTTGAGGGTGAAGATGTAAGACCTACCACTGAAAGAATAAAAGAGGCTGTATTTTCAATAATTCAGTTTGAAATTATGGGGCATACATTCCTTGACCTTTTTGCAGGTTCGGGACAAATGGGCATAGAGGCAATAAGCAGGGGCGCAAGCTCGGCTTACTTTGTTGACGCATCTAAAAAATCGCTTGATGTTGTAAAAAAGAATATCAGCTCGGTTAAGTTTGACAAAGAGGCAAAGGTTTTTGCAATGGATTACCGCAGCTTTCTCTCAATGAATACTGTCGAATTTGACATAGCTTTTTTAGATCCGCCGTATAAAAAAGGTATTTTGCAGGACGCACTTCCGCTTGTGGCAGAGAATATGCGGGATACGGGAGTTATTATTGCAGAAAATCCCCTTGACGAACAAATTTCGGCAAATTACGGCGATTTTGTACTTGACAGGGAATATCGCTATGGTAAAATAAAAATAAGCACATTCAGACATAAGGATTTTATATAATGAAAAAAACGGTTATTTGTCCGGGCAGCTTTGACCCGGTTACGCTGGGACATATCGACATTATCAGGCGTGCGGCAAATATGTTTGACAAGGTTATAGTCGGTGTGTTTACCAATGAAAAAAAGACCCCGAGCTTTTCGGCAGAGGAGAGAATACAGTTTTTAAAGGAATCAACCGCAGACATAGAAAATGTTGAAATTGTGTGTTACAGCGGACTTCTTGCGCAGTATTGCAAGGAGCGCAAGGTTGACGCAATCGTAAAGGGACTAAGGGCGGTGTCTGACTTTGAGTATGAATTTCAGCAGGCGCTTACAAACAAAAGGCTTAATCCGCAGCTTGAAACCATATTCCTTACAGCCGAGTCGGACTCAATGTATTTAAGTTCAAGTATGGTGCGCACAGTGGCATCTCTCGGCGGCGACATAAGCAATTTTGTTCCGCCAATGATACATGACAGAATTGTCGAAAGACTTTACAAAGACAATAAAAGTAAAAAACCTTAAGTTAAAGGAGATAATAAATATGAAAATTGATGATTTGATTTTAGAGCTTCAGGACATTCTCGGTTCAGCTAAGTCAGTACCGTTTTCGGGCGGTAAGGTAATGGTTGACAGCGACCAGATGTATAATATCATCGAGCAGATTCAGGACGCAATGCCGTCTGAAATCAGCCAGGCTAAAAATGTAGTTGCCGACAGAAAGGCAATTCTTACAGAGGCTAAGAAAGAGGCTGAAAATATCATTCGCAATGCCGAGGAGCGCAAAAAGACAATTCTTAACCAGAACGAGCTTGTTCGTGAGGCTAAGGTAAAGGCTAAGGAAATTGTTGACGATGCAAAGGCAAAGGCAAAGGAAATCCGTACAGCCACAAATGTTTATTCAGACAGCATTTTAAAGACAACAGAGGAAACTCTTACTTCTCAGCTTGAGGTGGTAAAGAGAACCAGAGCAAAGTTTTCAGAGCAGCAGAAACCACAGAAGTAATCCTGTAAAATAAAAAGCTCGCTTGCAAAATTAATTAAATTTGCCCGACTTCAGAATTTCTGAGGTCGGGCATTTTGCGTTAAGTGTTTTTTATTGTGGAGGAAGTGATTTAACGCACAAAGTTTTGCCTAATAAATTTAAAATTCAGGTCAACCCTTTTTAAAGGGTTGCGGGTTTGGGCAGAGCCCATAAAATAATAAAAACGAACTTATTTTTAATAAAAAGCAGGCAGTTGAAATTGCGCAATAGCATAACTAAACTTTAGATTAATCAAGACTTTAAAGTAAAGAAAAAGTTAAGACTAATGAGTGGCAGAGAGCAAGGAGGTTGCACTTTAGCAGTCTTAGAGAAAAGATATTATAAAGAACGAAAAAGTTTGCGTGTGTGGCTAATTTGCCCTTAAAAAGTGGCAAATTAGTAGTTTAGTAGCGAGCCTTTTCCTTTGTTGCTGTCGCATTTGGCTTATTTATGGCTTTATGTTCAAGCCGCAAAACAGCAAAGTGTTTTGCTATTAAAATTTGCGGTGATTTACAGCTTTTTGTGAGCGTTGCCAACACCCACAACCTTTGAAAAGGTTGACCAAACTTTTTAGTTTTAAAGGCAGAAAATCTTATTGTAGCCTCAATTCGGTGCTCGACTGAAACTAACTTAAATCGCAATTTGTTGGAGTTTTCCCAAAAACAAAAGTGTGCCGCAATTATGCAGGCACACTTTATGAAAAGGTGAAATCCGATAGCTGAGTGACAGGAAAATATAATGAATAAAATCAAAGGTTATTCGAGCACATCAAAGCCTCTGTCGTAGAGCATAAGGTTAATGTCAATTATGCTGAGCTTATGCAGCAGGCCGAACATTATTACAGCATCTCTGCCGTCTTTTGCGTAAAGCGGTGCGGCTTTTATGCTGTTTAGCAGCCTTCCAGTTTGCGTAAGGTCAGCTCCAATGCCGATACATAGCATTATCAGCTTATCTCTTGACGGTGTTTTTACCCCTTTAAAAATCTGATAGCCGTAGTGCTTTTCTATCATTGAATTATTGAGTGCCTCTGACTTGCTCATATTTTTGCTCTGTAATATGCTTTCAAGCATTTGTGGCAGAGTTGTATATTGCAGTTGGTCTAAATTTTCTTTGAAGTAGTCATCAAGATTATTCTTTGACTTTAAAATATTGAGCAGTTCATCAGTAGATTTTTTCAAATTGTATCTTCCTTTTTATGTAAAATTATGTTAGTATTAAACAAAGTGGGTGAGGTAATGGACGATTTTGAATACAAATTTTCTCTTTGGCAGTGTAATGTGGTTACAAATTTTAACAGTACAACCCAGCTTGTACGCAACCGCAATACAGGGCAGTTAATGGTAAAAAAAGTTATGCCTGCTGACGAATTTGACCTGCACAATGCCGTAAGTAAAATAAATAACAATCACATAGCTAAGGTTTATGATGCCATCATAGACAACAATGCCTGCGTTATTCTTGAGGAATATGTGCAGGGCGGTACGGTCGAACAGCTGGTTGCAAGAGGAACATTTACAGAAAATTATGCCGTAAATGTTGCCCGTCAAATATGTGACGGCCTGAGCGAACTTCACAAGCACGAAATCACTCATCGTGACATTACTCCATCTAATATTATCATAGGTAATGACGGTGTTGTCAAGATAATTGACTTTGGAATTTCAAGATTTCATAGAAATAACGCACAACATGATACTCAGGTACTGGGTACCGAGGGGTATGCCGCACCCGAACAATTCGGATTTAGACAGAGCGACAGCAAGACCGATATTTACGCACTTGGAGTGCTGTTGAATTATATGCTTACGGGGTGTATTCCAAGCGAAAAACTGTATCACAACAGCGATGTTGCCGATATTATTTTGAAATGCACAAATTTCAATCCCGAAATGAGGTTTGACAGCATAGAGGAGCTTAGCTCGTCTTTAAAAAGAAAAAGGGTAAAAGGCTTGACCTTTGTTGATAAATTTTGGAAAAATATTCCCGGATTTCGCACCGATAATATGGCTGTTCATATTGTTGCAGGTGTGTTGTATTTCCTTATGTTTTCTTTTATAGCAATGCTGTATCGTGATAATTGCCGTTATGATTTACTGAAAATTTTTCCCGTAACGCTTATGGTTATGCTTATGTTTTTTATTCCTATTGCATTCTTTTCCGATATTTTCGGGTTTCAACGGTGTGTGCCTATAATCGGCAGGTTTAAAAAGCCGACGAGGCGGACCTTTTTCAGAATATTTGCGATAGTAAGTATTTTCTTTAGTATGCCCGTATATAACAATTTTGTTGTATAATGTCCTTTATTATACATTTATTTTATCATAAAATTTTTTTATTAGTGTATGCTGTCAGCATACACTTTTTTAATGCTGTTTTTATATAATAAGGTCAACGGATTTACCAAAAGGAGGAAATAACTATGAAGAATACCGTTAAAAAAGTTTTATGCACATTTATTGCGGTGGTGGTTGCTGCATCGGCAACTATGGTTTTTACAGGCTGCGGAGCGAAAAAAGATACAAGCGATATCAGCATTCCCGATATAACGATTTCGCAGAGTTCAGATGAAAGCTCCAAGGAAGAGGAGAGCTCCAAGGCGGAGGAAAGCTCTAAAGAAGAGGAGAGTTCCAAGGAAGAGGAAAGCTCTAAGGAAGAAGAAAGTTCCAAAGAAGAGGAAAAGGATTCCGATACAGTCGATCCTGATTTTAAAGAAACTATGGATGCATACGAGGACTTTATGAATTCATATGTTGATTTTATGAAGAAGTATAATAACAGCAGTAATCCTGTTTCACTTATGAAAGATTACACTGAGTATATGTCTAAATATGCTGATATGGTTGATAAAATAGATAATATTGATGAGGACTCACTTTCAAAGGCAGATTTGGATTATTACATTGATGTTACTTCAAGAGTAACAAAGAAACTCGCCGAAGTTGCGGAATGATAATAATGAGCCTTAATGAAATATGGGATGAAATTGTAAGATACAGCGGAAAAGAAATAGAGATGTATAATAAAAATAAATTCACATATATTGTTTCGGGAGGCTGTATTTATATAGCAAAGGCAAATTGGCGTATTACAAAAGCAGAAATAGAAATTGCCGTTGAAAAATTAAAAGATCCGAGCTTTGCAAAATTGGCAAAAACAAGCTCATCATATGTGTATGCAATTCTTTTTAATATTTTTAACAGCTGATACACAAAGGCAGTCAGACCTATTGCTTTAGGTTTGACTGCCTTTTGGTTGAATAATGCAAAGCTTGAGGGTGTGGCTAATTTGCCCTTGAAAAGTGGCAAATTAGTGGTTTGAGTAGCGTGGCTATTAACTTGTTGCCCGACCGATAATCCGATAAACCGTTATTTTTAACCGTAATAATGAAAGAAAAGGGGGGTTCTATTCTAAATGTTGAGGTAATGATGTTACCTTAAAAATTTTATCAAGCTAAAAAGGCTTCACCTCAAGGGGAAGCCTTGATAACTCTGTTTTTAACCCCAACTATTGACAAAGAACCAGAAAGCAAAAAAAATGCCCACCCTATTGGATGGACACTTCGATGTTGGCATCTCCCTATTTTTCCAGGCCGTCACCAGCCAAGTATTTTCGGCACCACTGAGCTTAACTTCTGTGTTCGGTATGGGAACAGGTGGACCCTCAGCGTCATCAACACCAACTATTTAATTGGGTTCTCTCTTGAGAACAGTATTGATTATATCACTATGCCGTCACTTTGTCAACATATTTTTACAAATTTTTTATAAATTTTTTAAAAAGTTATAATATCACAAGCAAACTCAAAATATTGCTATTTTAAATGTATATTGTTGATAGGAAAATAATGCAATAAATTACTGAATTTATGAATTGCATAGTAATAATGTAAGTTTTTATTTAGACAGGGGAGAGATGAGAAAAAAATATTATTTTCGATTATGCAAAAATAATACTATAATTCTGTTATGAAATTATACTTGAAGTTAAATTACAATATACTTGAAAAATAAAATACTACAAAGCAAGATTTTATTTGTAATGTAGGTGAGAGGCGCAAACAGCTTTGCGGTTTGCGAGCTAAGACGAAGTCTGAAAAAGGTGAGAGTCTTTTAATAAAGAAATGATCAGAACAAATAGATGCCATTGCAAACAATGACGGCTTAAGTTCTATGGAAATGTTTTTATTGTTGTTGTCGCAATTTAAAAGTTTTACACCTTTATGTTCCAACTCAACAAAAGGCAAGCCGTTTGGCTATCGTATATCTGCGACAGCATAAAAGTATTGTGGGTGTTGCCGACCAACAACATTAAAAAGCAAAATAAAAATGTCCACCCATTCGGATGGACATTAGATGTTGGCATCTCCCTATTTTTCCGGGCCGTCACCAGCCAAGTATTTTCGGCACCACTGAGCTTAACTTCTGTGTTCGGTATGGGAACAGGTGGACCCTCAGCGTCATCAACACCAACTATTTTGTTTGCGCTCTCTCAAGAGAACAGTTGATATTATACAGCATAAAGATAGCTTTGTCAACACTTTTTTAAAAATTTTTTTATTTTTTCTTAAAACTTTTTAAAAATCCGAGTTTTGCGGGATTTTTGTTTAATTTTAGTTTTTTAAGAGAAATATAACGCCATATTTTTTGCGGAAATATTGACTTAAAACCAAAAAAGTCGTACAATTAATACGAATGGACTGATGAATTATGAATAAAGCAAAAGAAATTTTATTTTCGCTTTCGTCCCTCTCAATTTTCAGAGGAATTTTAAACAGAAGCGTACCAAAAGCATATTACAAATTATTAAGCTCTATTGATAAAAAGCCTGAGGAGTTTTTGAGCGCATACGGCGAGTTTTTCTCGCTTATAAGCGAAAGAGGCTGCAGCAACCGCCTTGCTTATGCGTTTACCGAGGCTGCTCTCTTTGATGAGAACTGCTTTACAAGAGCTGCGGCGGCAGGCAAGTACAACACACTTCCCGACAATTTATTAAAGGCGGTAAGGCGTGATTGTCAGGCGATTTTAAATGCTGCCTCACTCACCTCGCAGGAGCTTATTCAGAGCTATTGTGCGTCAAATGATCTTGCTACGGTTGCCGATATGGGTTATGTTGCCGAGCATCTTCCAAAATGGGAGTGCGGCGAGTGCGCCGAGAGCTTTAAGATGTTTGACGGCTCACTTGAAAAAGTGGCTAAATATTATAAAGAAAACGGCTGTGGTATTTTTGCCCGTTACAAAGCGTTTATTTGGCGTGACGGTGACATTCAGCCTGTTTTGCACCCTGACAAAATTGATATGGATTCATTTACAGGCTATGAAAGACAGCGTGACATTGTTGTCGGCAATACAAAATCATTTATTGAGGGTAAGGCTTGCAACAACTGCCTGCTTTACGGTGATATGGGTACAGGAAAAAGCTCTACCGTTAAGGCTATTGCAAATGAATTCCGCAAGGACGGCTTGAGAATTGTTGAAATTCCTAAGGAAAGACTTATTGACTTCCCGATTCTTGTTGACAAAATTGCAACATTGCCGATGAAGTTTATCATATTTATTGATGACCTTTCTTTCCAAAAGCAAGACCAGAGCTACACTACCCTTAAGGCAGTGCTTGAGGGCGGCATTGCTGCTCGTCCTGACAATGCACTTATCTATGCAACTTCAAACCGCCGTCATCTTGTAAAAGAGAGCTTTGCGGATCGTACAGATGACGATATAAATACTCGTGACAATATGCAGGAAACACTTTCGCTTTCAGACCGTTTCGGTTTGTCGGTTTGCTACTCTGCTCCGTCAAAGAAAGAATTTCTTGATATTGTATTTGCACTTGCCAAGGAAAACGGAGTTAAACTTTCACAAGAAGAGCTTGAGGCAGGTGCTGAGCGTTTTGCACTTTCAAGAGGCGGTCGTTCGCCAAGATGTGCAAAGCACTACATTGAATCTCTATTTTGCTGATAAACGGAGGTAAATATGAAAAAAATCGTTTCAGTTTTTCTTGCAACGGCACTTGCCGTATCGGCTTGTGCAACACTTGCAGGTTGTGATGGTGACAATAAAAATTATCCTGTTTCTGTTGCCGATATTACTATTGAAACAGAGCCAAAGGACATTGTTGTGCTTTCGGATGAAACCGCAGACATTATTTCTTATTTAGGATATGCTACAAAAATGGTGGGCAGAAGTGACGAGGTTACTCAGAATTTCTTGTCGGTTGCTCCGAGCGTAGGATCGGCAAAAACTCCTGATGTTGAGAAAATTAAATCATATGCTGCCGATATTGTTTTTGCAGATGATACTCTTGATGAAAACTGCAAGGAACAGCTTACAGACGCAGGCATTATGGTTCTTACCATTGCATCGCCCGAAACTACAACAGAGCTTGAAACAGCATATCTCACACTGGGCAAGGTTCTCGGCGGCACAGTTGACGGCGCACGAACAGGTCAGGATTCTTACAAAAAGCTCATTGATGCTATGAAAACCTGCAAGGCAGAAACAAACAGCAATGTAACCAAAACAATTTGCTACCTGTATCTTAACGGCGACAAGCTCAACACCTTGCACAGCGGAACATACGGCGATATGCTTTTAGGATATACAGGTGCGGTAAATGCGGCTGTAAATGTGTCTGAAAGCGAGATTGACACAAAGATTTTAAAGGTTGCAAATCCTGATTATATTCTGTATGCAGACGAGGAAACTTTGCAGTTTATTCAGAATGATTCAGATCTTAAAGGCTTAAAGGCTTTGAAAAATAATCAAACTCTTTTGGTTACAAAGGAAGAAATGAGCAGAATGGGCACAACCTCTTTGCTTACTCTTAACAAGATTATGAACTTTATGTATCCTGACAGAGTAAAGAAAAGTTCAGAGGATACCTCTGAGTCGGTTGTACCGTCAGCAGTTGAGGGCGCTACTACCGCCACAAAGGCAGAGTCAAGTGCACAAACCACAACAGGTGCCGCTGCGTCAAACGGTTCGGTTGAAGGTCAGTACAATATAAAGGTAAGTGGTCTTACACTTAAACTTGACGATGAAAATAATAATGTAAAAGCTATGCAGCAGCGTTTGTTTGACCTTGGTTACATTACCGATAAGGGAAATGTAACAGGTTACTACGGCGAGGTTACTCAGAAGGCTGTAAAGGAGTTCCAGAAAGCAAGCGGTCTTACTCAGTCGGGCACTGCCGATACTAAAACTCTTACAGCACTTTTTAAGAGTGACGCTAAGGCAAAGGCTTAACGCTTTTTCACTGTTTACAACGCAACAGTTAATTACAGGTCACGAGTTTTTCGTGACCTGTTTTGGAATTTAAGAAAAACAGGTCATTATCAATGCTCTATACCAAAAAGAGATAATAAAAATTCAGGTCAAGTTTCTTATGCTGACCGGACTTTTATATAAAGGAGAAATCAAAATGCAGGGAAGTTGGAGAGAAAATCTTATAAAAATAAAGCCGTATGTAGCAGGCGAACAGTCAAACGATAAGGATATGATTAAGCTTAACGCAAACGAAAATCCATATCCGCCGTCACCGCAGGTAAAAAAGGTTTTTGAAAAGTATGCCGAAAACAGCGAGGGACTAAAGAAATATCCTAATTCGGACTCGATTATTTTAAAAGATGCAATCGCAAAAAGGTACAATGTCGGCAGAAACAATGTGTTTGTTGGCAACGGCTCTGATGATGTAATAGCTTTGTCGTTTATGGCTTTCTTTAATTCGGATAAGCCGATTTTATATCCCGATATTACCTATTCTTTTTATCCTGTATGGTGTTCGCTTATAAAAATTCCGTATAAAACCATTCCTGTTGACAATAATTTTGAAATTCACGCAGAGGATTATTACGGGGAAAACGGCGGTATTATTATTCCTAACCCTAATGCGCCGACGAGCATTTGCAAACCGCTTGACTTTGTGATTGACATTGTGGAGCACAACCAAGACAGCGTTGTTATTATTGACGAGGCGTATGTTGATTTTGGCGGCGAGTCGGCGGTGGAACTTACAAAGAAGTATGATAATCTGCTTGTTACTCAAACCTTTTCAAAGTCACGCTCGCTTGCCGGTATGCGTATAGGCTTTGCCATAGGCAGTGAGGAATTGATTGCGACACTCGAAACAGTGAAAAATTCCTACAATTCATATGTAATGGACAGCCTTGCACTTGAGGTCGGCACTGCGTCTATGAATGATGAAGAGTATTTCAGAGAGTGCGTGGGTAAGGTTATTGCCACAAGAGAGAGGGTAAGGGAAGAACTTATCGCACTTGGCTTTGATGTGAAAAAGAGTGCGACAAACTTCCTTTTTGCCACTCATAATAAATATTCTGCAAAAGAAATATTTGAATATTTAAAGACAAAGAAAATCTTTATCAGATATTTTAATATTCCACGCATTGATAATCACCTTAGAATTACCGTTGGCACAGATGAGGAAATGGATAAGATGATTGCGGCAATGAAAGAGTTTTTTATATAACAGAATTTATTGAGTGTTTTTTGAAAAATGGGATTTAACCGTTAAAATAAAAACATCTGTGTTGACTTGATTTTTATACAAAATAATTTTTTTCTTTGTAACACAAAAGTCACATTCGTTCGTTAAAATAAATAATGGTACATTGTTTTTGCTCTTGTTTAGCTAAAGCACAGTAAATATTTGAAAAATTACATATAAAAACCAATGTTTTGTATGTTTACTATATGGTAAAATTTTGGTATAATATTTTTTAAAATTCAGAACGGATAAAAAGATGAGGTAATATATGAATATTTCAGACAAAAAATCAAGAATTTTTCTTGCGGTTGTCATAGTTTTAAGCCTTGCACTCAGCACTGTTTTTATGATGAACAAACAGGGCTATCACGAGGACGAGCTTTTGACTTATAATCTCGCAAACTCGGCAAATACGCTTAAAACCAACGGCGAATGGAACAGCGGTGCTGACTTTACGGACTATCTTTCGGTATCGGACGGCGACCGCTTTAATTATGAACAGGTTTATGAAAATCAAATAATTGACGCTTCTCATCCGCCTTTTTACTACGGACTTGTGCATACCGTATGCTCCTTGTTTCCTAATCAGTTTTCAAGATATTTTGCTTTTTCTGTAAATGTTCTTGCAATGGCAGGCATTTTGATTATGCTCTTTAAAATTGTAAAGAGAATTACAAAAAATAATCTTTATGCTCTCATAGCGACAGGCGCTTTTGCGTTCAGCATTGCCTGCACAACAATGACTATTTATCTGAGAATGTACGCAACGCTTACATTTTTTGTGCTTTCAATGATTTATATGAATCTCATAATTTTTGAGAGCAAAAACAAGGCAAAGCTGACGGATTTCTTGATTTTGGGACTTATAACCCTGCTCGGCACGCTCACTCAGTACTACTTTATTCTCTTTGAGGGACTTACAGGTCTTATTATGCTTGTGTTCCAAATTAAAGAAAAGAACATAAAGGATTTGGTAAAATACATAGTTACAGCAATTCTCGGCAGTGCGGCGGCACTTTGCATTTATCCGTACATTATTACAAATGTACTCGGCGGCAATCGTGGATTTGGCTCGCTGAGCATTAATATTGATCCGATTACTATTGTTACTTACTTTGTTTATAAGATTTGCACATATATTCAGGTGCTGGCAAAAGATGTGTTCTTAAATCAGATTTGGCTGCTTGCACTTTGCGGTGGGGCGCTCATCGGCTTTTGGATTTACCTCCGCTTTGTCAGAAAGGAAAAACTTTCTCGTACCGCATTTATGGCTTTTGTTCCTTCGCTTGTTTATTTTGTTGCAATTTCGCTTGTTTCTCCGTTTAACAGCGACCGCTACATTATGGCATCTTTGCCAATGCTTGTTGCTATGTTTGTGCTTGCGCTCATTAAGTTTACAAGAATTACAGGCAAAAAGTGGCTTACAACAGCCGTACCGATTTGCCTTGCAATTACCTGCGCAATCGGCTATATCACTGTAAAGCCTTACTATATGTATGGCGTAAAAACCGAGCTTTACACTCCGCAAACCGATAAATGCGTATTTGTCGGCACTGCTATGCTTGAGTGGAACAAGAGTATAGACAAACTCGCAAATTATGACGAAACTATGATTGTTCAAACACCCGACTTTTCGCCTACCCTTGCAAATGAGCTTGAGGACTTTGCAGAGAAGAGGGGAGTAATTACGAACGGCAAGATTACCGAGTTTATGGACGGCTATATGAACAACGGCAGTGAAAAGGAAAAAACCGACAGTATGCAGGCGCTTAAAACAGATGAAAAGCTTGCAAATGAAAAGGAAATTACCGTTTATATTTCAAGACTTGCCGACAGGGACAAGGTAATTAAATATATTACGGACAACACAAAATTTAAAAATTATGAGTTGATTTCCGAGGATTACAGCTTTGATGAGTTCTACAACTGGTACGATTACTTTGTAGAAACCGAGTCTTACTGTAATGTTTACAAATTTTATTAATTGAAGATAAGGACAGCAAAATTATGAAAGACAGAAAAGATTCGACTGGATTTGTTTTTTCGGGCGGCGGCTTGCAGGGAATTGCGCACATTGGTGCGGTAACCGCTTTGTATGAGCTTGGCATTAGACCCGAATATGTGTCGGGCACAAGCTCAGGCTCTATTATGGCAATGCTTGTTGCCATGGGACTTGAGCCAAAGGAAATGCATGAGGTTGCCAAAAAGTATTGGAAAATCCTTGCCGAAATCGACAACGGACTTATATTTAAGGCACTTGCACAGTTTATTGTTTATAAAAAAATTCAGAAAAACGGCATTAAAAACGGCGAAATAATTTCTGATGTTGTAAAAGAAGTGCTTGCCTCAAAGGGACTTGAAAATGATTTTAAGTCTTTGCCGATTAATCTTTCTGTCTGTACCGTTGACACAATGACAACAGACGAATGTATTTTTACAACCTATGACGAGCATCTTGAAAGGGAGCATATACACTATCTTACAGATGTTCCGCTTGATGTTGCCGTAAGAGCGAGTATGTCGTTTCCTGCAATTTACACAACCTGCCCGTATAAAGAATATGACTTTGTTGACGGCGGTTCTAAGGATAACCTGCCTGTAAGAGTGTTAAAGGATATGGGCGTAGGCAAGGTGCTTGCAATCGGATTTGATATTTTGCAGTATAAACCGGACGCAGGCCTTGACGGACTTATTAAGGTTATATGGCGCGCGCTTGATGTGTATTCCATTGACAGTACAAGAGAGTCAATGAAACTTGCCGACCTCGCCGTACAGATTAAAAACGAGAATACAGCACTTTTCTCTATCGACAGTGTTGACGATACTATTCAAGAGGGGTATGATGCAATTATGGCTCATAAGGACGAGATTTTAAAAGTTTTCGGATAAATTAAACGGCTGTTGCGATTTAAGCAACAGCCGTAATTTTTATCTTGTTATCAGATCTTTTTATTAAAAGTTGGGGTGAATTATGGTTTAGCAAATTGATTTGCCAATCAACTATAAAAGTTTGGTCAACCTTTTTAAAGGTTGTGGGTGTGGGCAAAGCCCACAAATACTTTCCGTTTATGCAATCTAACGATAGCCGAACAGCTTGCTGTTTGCGCCTGATAAATTGTTGTATCGGAAGATATTATGGGTGCTGTCCATACCCGCAATTTTTGAAAAATTGAGTAAACTTTTTTGTTTGTGGGAGGATAATTTAGCGTTAGCTAAATTTCAATGCCCGACCGACACTCCGCTAAACCATAATTTTAAACTACCTTTACGGTAACATCAATTCTCTTTGTGCGGTGCATTGTGTCCTCAACACTATATGTCAGCTTGTATGTACCTACTTTGTTTGTCAGTACATTACCTGTTACTGTAATTTTCTTTGAAATATCATTTGAACAGGTGTCAACTGCGGTCACGCCCTCAAGTAAATCGGCGTGATTGCCTTTGTTGATTGTAATGTCGCTTGTACCGTAAATTTCGGGAGTCTTTGCAGCGTATGGGTTTTGCGGATCGTCATCTGTCGGGTCCCAACCGCAACTCAGATCTGTGATTTTGATTGCATCAGGCTTGCCGAGAGGGCCTGGATTTGAGTCGTCATAAACGGCAACAGGAGTGTTTTCGGGGCAATTATCATATATCCACTTTACATCTGCGGTTTCCATTCTTACACAGCCGAGTGAAGCCTCATCTCCGAGTTTGTTGAACTCCTCGGTTTCGAGTGTGTCGGCGCTTGCGTCTTCATACGGAACGGAATGAAAAAGATAATCGCCGTAAAATCCCGATACATAATGACCGTAAACATCATTGAAAAGCGGATTCCATTCCTGCTTGTAGTAAATGTAGAAATCGTCGCCGAGAACGGTAGCTTTGTTAACACCGGTTGAACAAATCATTGCACGGACAGGAACAGTATATTCGCCGTTTTTGTCATAAGTGTAAACCGTAACGCAGTTTTGCGAGCGATTGACTTTAATAAAATAAGGATTTTTCTCGTAAATATTATTAAGATTTTCATTGAGAACATCGGTATTTGCAAGATAGCAGGTTGAATATCCGTCATAAATGCTCTGCGACTGAGCAGCAACCGTAATATTGTAGGTATGGCGGGTGTTGCCTATCTGTGCGGTAATTGTAGCCGTACCCTCGCTTAAGCCGTCAATTCTTCCGCCGTCATCAACGGTAACGATATTGTTGTCACTGCTTGACCACTTTGATTTTACAAGTTCTTCGGCGGTTGCCTCCGACGGAGTGATAATTTTTATTTCATTACATTCAATGCTTATATCGGCGGTTTCGCCCGTTACAATAACGGTCGGCTGTTTGCTGTTTGCCAACGAAGGTTGAGTTGTATTAATGTTTTTATTGTCGGCAGGTACTGAATTATCGGAAGTTCTACCTGCCACAGCGGTTACTATTACCGATACGCCAAGCACTGCCGCAAGCGTAAGAATAAAGGATTTACGATTAATGGATTTAAAATTCATCAAATTATTCCTTTCGTTTGTGTCTTTTAGTTTATTTTATTACATTATTATATATGTTTTTTTTAAAAAGTTCAAGAAATATTTAAATATTCAACAAAATCCCCGTGAAATATGTTAGAATATGTTTGGTGATTGGATATGTTACATTTTATAAAACACTTCAGAACGATTACAAGACACAGGCATAAGGTTATTGCTCACTGTGCAAAGGCAGGAATACTTTGGCAGGGGTTAAGGCACGACCTTTCAAAATATTCACCGACGGAGTTTATTCCTGGTGCAAAGTATTACCAGGGTAACAGAAGTCCTAACGAAAAAGAAAGGGAGCTTTACGGCTACTCAAAGGCATGGATGCATCATAAGGGCAGAAACCGTCATCACTACGAGTATTGGAATGACTACAATCCTAAGACAAAGCAGATAGAAAATGTGGAAATGCCGCTTAATTATGTAATCGAAATGTTTTGTGACAGGGTCGCCGCAAGTAAAATATATAACGGTTCAAATTACAAAGACAGAGATTCTTTGGATTACTTCGGCAGGGTAAAGGGCAAACACCGTATGCACGAAAACACAGAGAAACTGCTTGAAGAATTACTTACAATGCTGAGTGAAAAGGGAGAAGAAGAAACTTTTGCTTATATAAGAAAATTAAGAAAAATCAAAAAATAATTTCTTTGTGATTTTAATGAATTCATTTTACCGATTTTGCGTTTTAAAGTACTGAAATGCTTTTGCCGCTTGTAAAGGACAGAACAAAAATCAACAAAATTTATGTAAAAACAAATAATAAAAAACAAGTAATTGTTAAATTTTTCACATATTAAAAAATATACCGAAAATCGGCGGCGCTATAAGCAAAAAATATAGGGAAAATTCGGCTTTTTTAGGCAAAAATAAAAAGCATTGGTATTTTTTGAAAATCCTTGACTTTAGCAAAAAAATGTGGTATTTTATATATGCTGATTTTGTGACGGAAACAATAAATCAGCAACGCAAGGCTTACATTGCCGTTTCGGCAAAAAAGCAATAAAATCAATTCAATGAGAGTTAATCTCGTCTATTGAAAATGCTTGAAGTGCCGACGGTTCAAATCAATACGGTTTGAGCCTTGTCGGTTTTATTTTTGAAATACAGGGGGTTATTCTATGCGTTCCGAATGGAGTAATTTTGTTGGCGGACTTTGGGAATCTGAAATCAATGTCAGAGACTTTATCCAGAAAAACTATAAGCCATATGACGGCGATGAGTCATTCCTCGTAGGTCCTACTGAGGCTACTGATAAGCTTTGGGGCAAACTTAAAGAACTTCAGAAAGAAGAAAGAAGTAAGGGCGGCGTGCTCGATATGGAGACTGAGGTTGTTACCTCTCTCACAGCTTACGGCGCAGCATACATTGACGAAGATCTCAAGGATCTTGAGCAGGTAGTCGGTCTTCAGACAGACAAGCCTTTAAAGCGTGCATTTATGCCTTATGGCGGCATCAAGATGGCTGAGCAGTCATGCCAGATGTACGGCTATGAGCCAAGCCCAAAGCTTCACGAAATCTTTACAAAATATCACAAGACACACAACCAGGGTGTATTTGATATCTACACACCTGAAATGAAGGTTGCTCGTCACAACAAGATTCTTACAGGTCTTCCTGATACATACGGCAGAGGCAGAATCGTTGGCGATTACAGAAGAATTGCTCTTTATGGTATTGATTACCTTATCGAGTGCAAGAAGGAAGACTTCGCTGAAACAAACCGTCAGGGTATGAGAAGAGGCGACTTCCAGCTTCGTGAGGAAATTGCAGATCAGATCAAGGCTCTTAACGGCATGAAGGAAATGGCTGCAATCTACGGCTTTGATATTTCTCAGCCTGCTAAGAACGCAAAAGAGGCTGTTCAGTGGCTCTACTTCGGCTACCTCGCAGCTATTAAGACTCAGAACGGCGCTGCAATGAGTGTCGGCAGAGTTTCTACATTCCTCGACATTTATATTGAGCGTGACCTTGAGAACGGTACACTCACAGAGGCTCAGGCTCAGGAACTTATCGACCACTTTGTAATGAAGTGCCGTATGGTTAAGTTCGCAAGAATCGAAAGCTACAACCAGCTCTTCTCAGGCGACCCGGTATGGGCTACACTTGAGGTTGCAGGTATTGGTATGGACGGCCGTTCACAGGTAACTAAGAACGACTTCCGTTTCCTCCACACACTTGAGAATATGGGACCTTCGCCTGAGCCAAACCTCACAGTTCTCTATTCTTCAAGACTTCCTGAGGGCTTTAAGAAGTACGCTTCTAGGATCTCAGTTCAGACAAGCTCAATTCAGTACGAGAACGATGATGTTATGCGTCCGGTTTGGGGCGATGACTACTCAATCTGCTGTTGCGTATCTGCAACAGAAACAGGTAAGGAAATCCAGTTCTTCGGCGCTCGTGCTAACCTTGCTAAGTGTCTTCTTTACGCTATCAACGGCGGTGTTGATGAAAAGACAAAGGTACAGGTAGGTCCTGAGTACAGACCAATTACTTCAGAGTACCTCGACTATGATGAGGTTATCAAGAAGTATGACGCTATGATGGATTGGCTTGCTCACCTCTATGTAGGCACACTTAATATGATTCACTATATGCACGATAAGTATTACTATGAGGCTGCCGAAATGGCACTTATTGATACTAACTGCCGTCGTACATTTGCAACAGGTATCGCTGGTTTCTCACACGTTGTTGACTCACTCAGCGCTATTAAGTATGCAAAGGTTAAGGTTATTCGTGACGAAGACGGTATTGCTACTGACTTTGAAATTGACGGTGAGTTCCCAAGATATGGTAACAACGATGAGAGAGCAGACGAAATCGCTGTAAACCTCCTCCGTAAGTTTATGAGCAAGATCAGATACTGCCACACATACAGAGATTCTGAGCCTACAACATCTATCCTTACAATTACATCAAATGTTGTATATGGTAAGGCAACAGGTTCACTTCCTGACGGCAGAAAAGCAGGCGAGCCACTTTCACCTGGTGCTAACCCATCTTACGGTGCAGAGCAGAGCGGTCTTCTTGCTTCACTTAACTCTGTTGCTAAACTTCCATACGAGTATGCACTCGATGGTATTTCAAATACACAGACAATTAGCCCGGACGCACTTGGCCACAATGATGACGAGCGTGTAAACAACCTCGTAAATGTACTTGACGGTTACTTTGATCAGGGTGCACACCACCTCAATGTAAATGTATTCGGTACAGAAAAGCTCATTGACGCTATGGAGCATCCTGAGAAGGAAGAGTATGCTAACTTCACAATTCGTGTATCAGGCTACGCTGTTAAGTTCATTGACCTTACAAGAGAGCAGCAGCTCGATGTAATCGCAAGAACTTGCCACAAGTCAATGTAATTTAATAATGGAAAATAAAGAGTTAGTCGGCTATGTCCACTCACTCGAAAGCTTTGGTTCTGTTGACGGCCCGGGTGTAAGATATGTAGTATTTCTGAGCGGCTGCGCAATGCGCTGTCAGTTTTGCCACAATCCCGACACCTGGCAGATGAGTAAGGGTACTCCTTACACAGCGGAACAACTGCTTAAAAAAGCTATCGCATATCGCCCTTACTGGAAAAGTGAGGGCGGTATTACAGTTAGTGGAGGAGAGCCGCTTTTACAGATTGATTTTCTTATTGACTTTTTTAAAAAGGCAAAAGAGCTCGGTATAAATACAACGCTTGACACAAGCGGAAATCCGTTTACCAAAGAAGAGCCTTACTATTCAAAATGGAAAGAGCTTATGAAGTATACGGATTTGCTGTTGCTCGACATTAAGCATATTGATGACGAACAGCACAAAATTCTCACCGGGCAAACAAATGTAAATATTCTGCAAATGGCAAGAGAGCTTTCAGATATGGGCAAGCCTGTATGGATTCGCCATGTGCTTGTTCCGCAGAGGAGCGACTATGACGAGTATCTGTATCGTCTTGCCGATTTTATAAAAACTCTTAAAAATGTCAAGAGAGTTGAAGTGTTGCCGTACCACACACTTGGAGTGTATAAGTGGAAAGAACTTGGCATCGACTATAAACTTGAGGGCATTGATCCGCCAACACCCGAGAGAGTTCTTAACGCAAAGAAAATTCTCGGTTGCGAATAATAACCTAATATTTTTGGGACAGTCTGATGACTGTCCCTTTTTGGTTAGTTGAGATTGTAAATTTGGGGTTTAATGCACCAATTTAAGCGAAATAATTAAAAAATTCAGGTCAAGCCTTTTTAAAGGCTTGCGGGTTTGGGCAGCGCCCATAATATCTTCCGATATAACAATTTATCGGGCGCAAACAGCCACGCTGTTTGCGTGTTAATACTAAGTTTGTTAAAACGGGCGACAGCCGTTAAGAAAAGACCTATATTTTGTTAATGAAATAACAAATTTCTTTTCTTATTGCTCTCGCAAAGGCTTTCGCCTATTTGTTCAAGCCGCCAAACAGCAAGCTGTTTGGCTATCGTCAGATTGCGTAAACGGAAAGTATTTATGGCTTTGCCCAAACCCGCAATTTTTGAAAAAATTGAGTAAAATGTTTTATTTTTGGGCGGATAATTTAGCGTTAGCTAAATTTAAATGCCAAACTGATAATGAATACCCTCTAATTTACATAAAAATAACAATAGCTATTGACGGTTGTAATATAATTTGCTATAATATTGCAGGTTCAAAGATTATATAAACTCGTAATACGGACGGGTGTATCTACAAACTGCCTTAAACTGTTTAACTATAATCCCCGAGTAGGGGCATATTATAGTTGTTTTTGGTGGTTTTTTTATTTGCCTTTACGCTTTACTTTTTAACATAAAGGAGAAAAATGAAAAATGATGAAAAAATATGATGTAATTATTGTCGGTGCAGGCCCGGGCGGTATTTTTTCTGCCTATGAATTAATTACTAACAATTCAGACCTCAAGGTTGCTGTTTTTGAAGAGGGTCATTTGCTTGAAAAAAGAAAATGCCCTATTGACGGCGACAAAGTAAAAAAATGTATTTCTTGCAAAACTTGTTCAATAATGAGCGGATTTGGCGGCGCAGGTGCTTTTTCTGACGGTAAATATAACATTACCAATGATTTCGGCGGTACTTTATATGAATATATCGGTAAGAAAAAGGCTATTGAATTAATGCACTATGTTGATGATATAAATATGCAGTACGGCGGCAGCGGTACTAAATTGTATTCAGCAGCAGGTTCAGGCTTTAAAAAACTTTGTTTGCAGAACAAACTTAATTTATTGGACGCATCTGTTCGTCATCTCGGTACTGATAAAAACTACATTGTGTTGAATAACATATATAATTTTCTTAAGGATAAGGTCGATTTTTACTTTGACACTCCTGTCAGCAATATTGAAATTTTTGGTGATGATAAAGGATATATCATTAACACCGAAAAAGAAAGTTACGAGTGTGAAAAATGTATTGTTTCAGTTGGTCGAAGTGGAAGTAAATGGATGGAAAAAGTTTGCAATGACCTTAAAATTCCGACAAAATCTAACCGAGTTGACATTGGTGTTCGTGTTGAGCTGCCTGCTGTAATTTTTGCAAATCTTACAGACGAACTTTATGAAAGTAAAATCGTATATCGTACAGAGCAGTTCGAGGATAATGTGCGTACATTCTGTATGAATCCTAAGGGTAGTGTAGTTACAGAAAACACAAACGGCATTATTACAGTAAACGGTCACAGTTATGAGGACAAGGAAAAACAAACGGAGAATACAAACTTTGCGCTGCTCGTAAGCAAGCATTTTTCAGAACCCTTTAAAGACAGTAACGGTTACGGCGAAAGCATTGCAAGACTTAGTAATATGCTCGGCGGAGGAGTAATTGTTCAGCGTTTTGGCGATTTAATCCGTGGCCGCAGAAGTAACCCGAAAAGAATTGAGGAAGGTCTGGTTGTTCCTACACTGTCGGCTACACCGGGTGACCTTAGTCTTGTATTGCCGAAGAGAATACTTGACGGCATTATTGAAATGATTTATGCCCTTGATAATATTGCGCCGGGTACAGCGAATGATGATACATTGCTCTATGGCGTTGAGGTTAAATTCTACAATATGGAAGTTGAAGTTGACGAACACCTTGAGTCGCTTCATAAAGGACTTTATATTATCGGCGACGGCAGTGGTGTAACTCATTCCTTGTCACACGCAAGCGCAAGCGGTGTGTTTGTTGCAAGAGAAATTCTTAATCAGTAAAGTCAATAGAGAATATTTTAATTGTTCTCTGTATAACTTTTATTTGACAAATACTTGTACCGTGCTATAATGTAAGTAGAAAATTTGTGTGAATTTTTCAACAAAGTTTTTTCGTCACACCCTTTGCGGGGTGTGACTTTTTTGTTTTGGAGGAAATTTTATGGAAACCTGTAACAAAATGGAATATCAACCTATAAACAGATTAATAATTAAGATGTGCTTGCCGCCTATGATTTCTATGTTTTTGCAATATTCATATAATATGATAGACAGTATGTTTGTTGCCTGCATTAATGAGCAAGCTCTTGCGGCAGTATCTTTGTCTTTTCCGATTACAAATTTAATGAACTCACTTTCGGTGTGGATTGGAGTCGGAATAAATGTTTTGATTGCCGGTTATTTGGGGCAAAAAAGGCAGGACAAGGCAAATTCTGTTGTTACAATGGGATTGATTTTGTCGTTATCGGTTGGTATAATTGTTAATATAATTGTACTTTTGACTATGACACCGTACTATTCGGCTTTTACGGAGGACAGCCGAATTTTTGAATACGGCTGTATATATATGCAGATTTGTGCATTTATGCAAGTGCCGAATATGGTACATATTGCAATTCAAAAAATGCTGCAGGCTACAGGCAATATGATTTCTCCTATGTGGTTTCAGATTGCGGGAGTGGTGTTTAATCTTGTGTTTGACCCATTGCTTATTTTTGGAATAGGCCCTTTTCCTGAAATGGGAATAAAAGGAGCTGCTTTGGCAACCGTTTTAGGCTATGTTTTGTCAATGCTGATTTCATTATATGTAATTATGTTTACTAAGCAAAAGGTAAAACTGAAAATCAAGAGTTTTGTTTTTGATTTTCATATGTTTAAAAATATATTTGGATATGGATTGCCTTCGTTTGCAATGAATGTTTTAAGTTCATTAATGATAACTTTTGTCAATCTGTTTTTAGTCACATATTCTGATACGGCAGTGGCTTTTTTCGGAGCGTATTTTAAGGTACAGCAGTTAATATTTATGTCGGTAAACGGTTTAATTCAAGGTTGTTTGCCGATTATGCGTTATAATTACGGCGCAAAAAAATACGAACGGGTTAATCGGACATATCACAGCGGAACTGCGATAGCGGTGATTATAATGGCTGTAGGTACGCTTTTACTGGTATTGTTTCCGCGACAAATACTTTTGTTGTTTTCCGCATCGGAAAAAATGTGTTCTGTCGGAATACCTGCAATAAGAATAATGGCGCTTAGCTATTGCTTTGGCGGAGTATCTACCGTGATTGCCACTTATGTTCAGGCAATGGGTAAAATTGTACCGAGTATGGTTATTCAGGTACTTCGTCAAGGAATTTTATTGTTTCCTCTTATGTGGCTGTTGAACAATAACTTTAATATTATGGGAATTTGGTGGTCTTTTCCTCTGACTGAATTTATTGTATTTGCAATAGCCGTAATAATTGTAAAAATGAATGAATCACAAGTAAAGAATATTTAATCGGAGATTAAAACAGCTATGGCAAAAACAAACATACAAGAAGAATTACGGCTGCTGCACACCATACCGCCTGTGTTTAACCAAAATTCAAAAATATTAATTCTCGGCAGTTTTCCGTCCGTAAAATCACGGGAGGCGGAATTTTTCTACGGGCATAAGCAAAACCGCTTTTGGAAAGTGCTTGCCACACTCTTAAATGAGCGAATTTCGGAAAACACAGACGAGAAAAAGCAACTTTTGCTCACTAACGGCATAGCATTGTGGGATGTGATAAAATCCTGTACAATAACAGGCTCAAGCGACAGTTCGATAAAAAATGTTGTGCCAAATGATATTGACCCGATTTTGCAGACGGCAAATATATCGCAAATTTTTACAAACGGTTCGACCGCCGATAGACTGTATAAAAAGCATATTTATCCGTTTACACAAATGGAGGCGATAAAACTTCCGTCAACAAGTCCTGCAAATGCGGCATTTACACTCGACAAACTTTTACGGGAATGGAGTGTAATTTTAAAATACTTATAAAAGCACCGCATAATAAGCGGTTTTATGCTTGTTATGCGGTACTAAATTATGATTTAGTTTAGGTTTTGAACGGACATTGAAATTTTAGTTAACGCTAAATTATCCGCCAAAAAATAAAGAAAGTTTACTGAACCATAATTTATTCAACACTGAAAATCGGCAGCATCACTTAAAAATGATACTGCCGATTTTTTATCTGAACATATAGTGTGCGGTGTCAAGCATTGATTCCATTGTGTGGATTGCTTTGCTGGCTTTTCTTTTAAGCTTTGGATTTTCGTCATACATTTTTCTTCCGCAGCAGCCAACAGCTATGCCTGCCATCATACCTAAGGCAACACCTTTCATAATGTCTGTCATCGGCGAATGATACATAAGTCTTTCCTCCTGTAAAAATTGTATTTATTATTTGAGCAAGATTGTTCTTGCATTATTATTGTTTACGATTTAAAATAGAATAAAACAGAATTTTTCATTTTTGGAGTGATAAGATTTGGCAAAGCTTAATATTGTGCTGGTAGAGCCTGAAATTCCGCAGAATACAGGCAATATTGCAAGAACCTGCGCCGCAACGGGAGCAAGTCTGCACCTTGTCCGTCCTCTCGGCTTTTATATTGACGATAAAAAACTTAAAAGGGCAGGACTTGACTATTGGCACTTGCTCGACATTACATATTACGATGATTTAAACGATTTTCTCGAAAAAACAAAGGGCGGAAAGTATTTCTTGTTTTCCACAAAGGGTACTCATATTCACTCGGACGCCGAGTATCCCGATAATTGCTACATTATTTTTGGCAAGGAAACAAAGGGACTGCCTGAGGAGCTTTTAATGAAATATCCCGAAAATACAGTAAGAATCCCGATGATTGATGAGGCGAGAAGTCTTAATCTTTCAAATTCTGTTGCGATTGCTGCTTATGAAGTCCTCAGACAGTGGAATTATCCGCAGCTGCAAAGTGTGGGCGAGCTGCACAACCACAAATGGAGCGATGTTGTAAAGTGATTTTCGTGTTTATTTTGTGCAGATAAATGTTAAAAATACGATTTGTTTCTGAAAAATTTTTGAGAATTGCTCGAAATTTTTTAGATTTATATTGATAAAACCGATGTTTTGATATATAATATAATTGACTGTAAAAATGCTATATTTTTACATTATTCTTCTATTAGAAAGGATTGTTCAATAATGAATCTTAATAAGGTTACAGTTGATGACATCAATGTAAAGGGTAAAAAAGTTCTCGTTCGTGTTGACTTTAATGTTCCGCTCAAAGACGGCGTTATTACTAACGATAACAGAATTACAGCAGCTCTCCCAACAATTAAAAAGCTTATCGCAGACGGCGGTAAGGTTATTCTTTGCTCACACCTCGGCAAGCCGAAGAACGGCCCAGAGGCTAAATTCTCACTTGCTCCTGTTGCAGTAAGACTTTCTGAGCTCCTCGGCAAGGAAGTTATCTTTGCTGACGACGACGAAGTTGTAGGCGAGAACGCTAAAAAGGCAGTTGCAGAAATGAAGGACGGCGATGTTGTTCTTCTTCAGAATACAAGATTTAGAAAAGAAGAAACAAAGAACCTTGAGCCATTCTCATCAGAGCTTGCATCTCTTGCAGATGTATTCGTAATGGACGCTTTCGGTTCAGCTCACCGTGCACACTGCTCAACAGCAGGTGTTACAGACCACATCAAGGATACAGCAGTTGGTTACCTCATGCAGAAGGAAATCAACTACCTCGGCAATGCAGTTGAAACTCCTGTTCGCCCATTCGTTGCTATCCTCGGCGGCGCTAAGGTTGCAGATAAGCTCAATGTTATTTCTAACCTCCTTGAGAAGTGCGATACACTCATCATCGGTGGCGGTATGGCTTACACATTCTTAAAGGCTCAGGGCAAGGAAGTTGGTCTTTCACTCGTTGACGATACAAAGATTGACTACTGTAAGGAAATGATGGCTAAGGCTGAAAAGCTCGGCAAAAAGCTCCTTCTCCCAATTGATACAACAGTTGCTAAGTCTTTCCCTGACCCAATCGACGCTCCAATCGAGGTTGAGGTAGTAGATTCATCTGCTATTCCTGCTGATATGGAGGGTCTTGATATCGGTACAAAGACTCAGGCTCTCTTTGCTGATGCAGTTAAGACAGCTAAGACAGTTGTTTGGAACGGACCTATGGGCGTATTTGAGAACCCAACACTTGCAAAGGGTACAATCGCTGTTGCTAAGGCTCTTGCAGAAACAGATGCTACAACAATCATCGGTGGCGGTGACTCAGCAGCTGCTGTTATTCAGCTCGGCTTTGCTGATAAGATGAGCCACATCTCAACAGGCGGCGGCGCATCACTTGAGTACCTCGAGGGCAAGGTTCTTCCCGGTATTGCAGTAATCGCTGACAAGAACTAATTTTTAGAATAAAATCAATAGGGGCGGAGTTTTCCGCCCTTAATGGTTTAATATAATAACAGACAACGATTTAAAATTTCTTATACATTAATTTTTGGAAAGGAATATTACAATGGACAAGACAAAGAGAAAGGCAATTATTGCCGGTAACTGGAAAATGAATAAAACTCCTTCAGAGGCTAAGACACTTCTTGAGGCTGTTGTTCCTGCTGTAAAGGATGCTGACTGCGAAGTAATCGCTTGCGTTCCTTTCGTAGATTTAAGCGTAGCTCTTGAAACAACAAAGGGCTCAAATGTTAAGATTGGTGCTGAAAACTGCCACTGGGCAGAGAGCGGCGCTTTCACAGGCGAAATTTCTGCTCCTATGCTCAAGGAAATGGGCGTTGAGTATGTAGTTCTCGGTCACAGCGAGAGAAGACAGTATTTCGGCGAAACAGATGAAACTGTAAACAAGAGAACAAAGGCTGCTCTTGCAGCAGGCTTAAAGCCAATCGTTTGCGTTGGCGAACTCCTTTGGGAGCGTGAGTGCGACATTACTGAGGAAGTTATCGCAAGACAGATTAAGCTTGACCTCTTCAATGTTACAGCTGAGGAGCTTAAGAACATTGTTATCGCTTACGAGCCTGTATGGGCTATCGGTACAGGCAAGACTGCTACTGCTGATCAGGCTGAGGAAGTTTGCGCATTTATTCGTGCAACAATCGCTAAGCTTTATTCACAGGCAGACGCAGACGCTGTTACAATTCAGTACGGCGGTTCTATGAATGACGGCAATGCTGACGAGCTCCTCTCAAAGACAAATGTTGACGGTGGTCTTATCGGCGGTGCATCACTCGTTGCTGAGAAATTTGCAGCTATCGTAAAGGCAGCAAGCAAGTAATTAAATTTTAGGGTACGGACGGCAAAAGGAAATAACTGTAATAAATTTGCAGTCAGTGTTCCCTGTGTCGTCCGTAATGTTTAGAAAGGATTTATGTTATGAAAAAACCATTAATTCTTATGATCCTCGACGGTTTTGGTATTGCCCCGGAGAAAGGTAATGCTATTAAAGCGGCAAAAAAGCCAAATATTGATAAACTTTTCGCTGAGAACCCTGTTACTCAGATCGGCGCATCAGGTATGGACGTAGGTCTTCCTGACGGTCAGATGGGTAACTCTGAGGTTGGCCATACAAATATGGGTGCAGGCAGAATCGTATATCAGGAGCTTACAAGAATTACAAAAACTATTAATGAGGATAAGCTCAAGGAGAACGAGGCTATTGTAAACGCAATGGACAAGGCTCTTGAGAATGGCACAGCACTCCACCTTATGGGACTTCTTTCAAGCGGCGGTGTTCATAGCCACATTACTCACCTTTACGGTATTCTTGAGCTTGCAAAGGAAAAGGGCCTTGAGAATGTATATATTCACACATTCCTTGACGGCAGAGATGTTCCGCCATCAAGCGCTGCTGAGTTTATGGACGAGCTCCTTGCTAAGACAAAGGAAATCGGCGTAGGTAAGGTAGCAACAGTTTCAGGCAGATACTATGCTATGGACCGTGATAATAACTGGGACAGAGTTGAAAAGACATATGCAGCTATGGTTTACGGCGAAGGCGAAAAGGCAGATTGCCCTGTTTGTGCAGTTAAAAATTCTTATGATAAGGGCGTTACAGATGAGTTTGTAGTTCCTGTTGTAGTTGAGGGCGGCGCTCAGGTTAAGCCAAACGACAGCATTATCTTCTTTAACTTCCGTCCTGACAGAGCAAGAGAGATTACAAGAACTTTTGTTGATCCTGAATTTAAGGGATTTGAGAGAAAGAACGGATTTTTTCCTGTAAACTTTGTATGTATGACACAGTATGATGCAACAATGCCAAATGTTGATGTTGCATTTAAGCCGCAGGCACTTAAGAATACACTTGGCGAGTATGTTTCAAACAAGGGTATGACACAGCTTAGAATTGCCGAAACAGAGAAATATGCTCATGTAACATTCTTCTTCAACGGCGGTGTTGAAAAGCAGTATGAGGGCGAGGACAGAATCCTTGTTAAGTCACCTGCTGTTGCAACATATGACTTACAGCCTGAGATGAGTGCTTATGAGGTTACAGACAAGCTCGTACCTGCTATTGAAAGCGGCAAGTATGATATGATTATCTTAAACTACGCTAACTGCGATATGGTAGGTCATACAGGTGTGTTTGAGGCAGCTGTAAAGGCTGTTGAGGCTGTTGATACCTGCGTTGGCAGAGTTGTTGAGGCTATCAAGAAAATGGGCGGTGTTGCTCTTATCACAGCCGACCACGGTAATGCAGATAAGATGGTAGACGCTGACGGTTCACCGTTTACAGCTCACACAACAAACCCTGTTCCATTCTGCGTAGTAGGCTATGATTGCCAGCTCCGTGAGGGTGGCAGACTTGCAGATATTGCTCCGACAATGCTCCAGATTATGGGCTTAGAGCAGCCTGCTGAAATGGACGGCGTTAGCCTTATTAAGTAATTTTAACTTAATAAATTTTGCATAAAAAAAGCTGTACTTGAATTATTCAGGTACAGCTTTTTGCTTGTGTGAATTTATTTTTTTTGCCAAAGGTTTGGGTAAATTATGGTTTAGCACACAAAGTTTAGCTTAATAAATTCAAAATTTAGTTCAACCCTTATTAAAGAGTTGCGGGTTTGGGCAGAGCCCATAAAATAATAAAATTGCACTGATTTTCAATAAAAACAAGCAGTTGCAATTATATTATAGAATAACTAAACTTTAAATTACTCAAGACTTTAGTAGAAAACAAAAGTTCAGACTAACGAGCGGCAGAGAGGAAGAAAGTTATACTTGAATGTCAGTAGAGAAAAAGATATTCTAAAGGACACAAAAGTTTGCGTGTGTGGCTGATTTGCCCTTGAAAAGCGGCAAATTAGTAGTTTAGTAGCGTGGCTTTTACTTTGTTGCTGTCGCATTTTTGACTATCGCCGTTATGTTCAAACCGCCAAACAGCAAGCTGTCTGGATGTTACAAATCAGCGATTGCCTCTTTAATGGCATTTGAAACAACGGTTTTTAAATGCGGGGCTGGCTCGTTACAGATTTTGTAATTATTATTTTTACATTCTTCTAAAAGTATCAGCAATTTTTCTTTACAGTCCGGCTTGTATTTTATAACGGTCTTGGCTGTTGAAATCAATATGAGAATTTCTGCAATGTTTTCGCTCTTGAACGCATTAAAATACTTTTCTTTAATGTCTTCCCACATCTCAAGGTAGTCGGCTACAAGGAGATTTGTGACTATTTGCCATATATTCCAAGATATAAAATTGTTGTACCTGTCAAGCGCTTTAGCAATATAATTAAAGTACGGATACAGCAACAGCGGAGTTTGCTCGCTAAGCTCAATAAGCACATTTTCGGCTCTGCAATCGGCATTGTCGATCATTAGGTTTATTAAAACAGGTATAACCATAACCTCGCTTTTTGCAAGCTCAACTAGGCTGCTGTCGTTTTCAGTTTCTGCTATTTGTATATAAATTTCATTAATATTCATTACAATTACCATTCCAATTCTTATAATTATATATTACTATATTTTGAAATCGTTTTCAAGGTAAATGCTAAATTATGCAAAAATAGCGCACACCATAAGATATGCGCCAAAACTTAATCGCTGAATATTTTATCGGATAATTCCCTTGTTGGTGTTTGCACATCTTTGAGTTTTCTTTGAATTTGCCTTGTGCGAACTCCGACAAGCTTGTCGAGTTCTTTGTTTGCCTGATCAAGCCTTTGTTGAGTTGCCTCAAGCACATCTCCGAATTTGTCAAATTCCTGCTTGACTGCGCCGAGAATTTCCCATACCTCCGCACTGCGCTTTTGTACGGCAAGCGTTTTAAAGCCCATTTGCAGTGAATTAAGAAGTGCCGCCATTGTGCTTGGCCCTGCAATATTTACCTTGTAGTCACGCTGTAAAATTTCAACAAGTCCACGATTGACAACCTCGCTGTATAATCCCTCAAAAGGCAAAAACATAATTGCAAATTCTGTGGTGTAGGGAGGATCTATGTACTTATCGTGAATGTCCTTTGCCTCGCTTTTAATGGTGGCGATTAATGCCTTTGACGCAAGTTCTATCTTTACTTTGTCGCCCTCGTCTATCGCATCTCTAAGCGCTGAGTATGTATCACCGGGGAATTTCGAGTCAATCGGCAAATAAATAAACTTATCATCGTCAGACGGGAGCTTGACCGCGAATTCAACCACATTTCGTGAGCCTTTTTTTGTTGCTACATTTTCCTCGTATTGCTCGGGAGATAAAATTTCGCTGAGTATTGCCGAGAGCTGATATTCGCCAAGCGTACCTCTTGTCTTAACATTTGTAAGCACCTTTTTGAGGTCGCCAACGCCGTTTGCAAGATTTTGCATTTCGCCGAGTCCCTTGTAGACCTGCTCAAGACGCTCGCTGACAAGTGAAAACGAGCGGTTCATTTTTTCTTCAATAGACTGCTGTAATCGTTCGTCAACAGTTTTACGCATTTCCTCAAGTTTACGGTTGTTATCCTCTTGAATATAATTAAGTCTGCTCTCAACCGAGCGCCTGATATTTTCGAGCTTTTGCTCATTTTCGAGCGAAAAGGTTTTAAGTCTTTCTTCAAGCTGATTAAGGCTTTTGCTCTGATTTATTGCATACGCATTCTGATTTGCGTAAATCATATCACCGAGATTTTTTACAGAGATTTGCGTTGCCGAGGTAAGCTCCTGCCTGAGTGTGGATTGTTCTGTGTGGAGTGACTGTTCAAGCCTTTTTATTTCTTCGCTGTTGCCGTTTTCGGATTTTTTCTTTAACTGATTGGCTATTACAATGCCAAGCATTGCAACCGTAATTAACAGCAAAACGATTGTTACAATATTTAGTATAATTTCCAATTTAGGTACTTCCTTTACTGTTTATATAAATATTTTACTATTTTACTTGTCAAAAGTCAAACAAATGTTACAAAAGCGGTTTTGTTTTGAATGTAGGGGTAGCATTTATGAATAATGGTTTGCGCACTTTCGGTCGGGCAGCAAAGTAAAGCAAAAGCAAAACTTTTGATAAAGCACTCAAAAAGCACGAAAAAGCAGACTGCCGTTTGACAGTCTGCTTTGTTTATAAATTATTCAAATACAGTTTCCACAAGTTTACTGCAACCTATTGGCGAATATAAAAATCGGTCGATATGGTTGCCGTTAAAGTAGTATTTCGGTTTTTGCGGATTGTATTTGTAATCAAAGGTGTCTATGATTATAATTTTAATCTTCATCTTTTCGGGAATAATGCTTTTTATGTAAACGCTTGCCTGCTGTCCAACCTCTATGCCGTCTTTGCTCTCTGCAAGCCCTGCAAGGTTAGGGGTAAGCTCTACAAAAGCACCGTAATTTTCCACACTGCGAACTATACCAGCAACGGTTTCGCCAGCGCAAAAGCTGTTTGCATTTTCTTCCCATGTGCCTAAAAGCTCCTTATGGCTCAGGCTTATTCTGCCGTTTTCAATGGATTTTATAACCGCCTTTATATCCATTCCGACAGTGAACCGCTCACGAGGGTGCTCAATTCTCGATACGGAGATTGTATCTATCGGCATAAGCGCCACAATTCCGCAGCCTATATCGGCAAATGCACCGAAATTCTCAAGGTGGGTGATACGAGCGTCGATAACATCTCCGCAAACGAGATGAGAAATGTAGTCTTTCATACAGCGCTGTTGCGCCTTTTCTCTTGAAAGCACCGCAAAGCGCTCGCCTTTCTCGTCAACGGCAAAATCGGTTATGACAAAGCAAACGGGACGATTCACCCTTGAAATTACCGCAATGTCACGCACTGTGCCCTCTCGGATTCCGATAGCACCCTCTTCTCTGGGAATAACGCCTTTCATTATGCCTAGGTCAACAATGAGGTTATGTTCGGCATCGCACACGCAAGCTCGTGCCTCAAGGATTTTCCCTTCTTTTTTTGCGTCGCTGAGCAAAGAAAAGCTATGAAGTGTGTTGATATTGTCCTGTGTTAAAATAAGTTTTCCTTCGGGTAAATATTCTGACATTTTGTAGCCTCCGTTAATTTTATTGCGCATACTGACATTATTTTTAAAAAGACAGAGTATAATCCTCTTTCAGTACGCACATTTGGTTACAAATATTAGTATGATTTTGGCTTGTAAAATATGCCGAATAAACCGGTCGGGAAATTTTTGCTTGCAAATATAAAACTTTAATCTCGAATAAAAAATTCAGGTCAAGACTTTTGAGTTCTATTCTAAATGTTTGGGGAAATCTTAATAAATAATGTTTTTGGTCGGGCAACGAAGTTAAACCATTATTCACCCCAACTTTTGGAAATAACCTGATAAAAATTCCCTCTCCGAATAACAGAGAGGGAATAGGGTTAAATCTTAAAATTATGCCCAGTTAAGAGTATCATTGTAAACATTGATGTAGTCGTTAGCTGAACGATCCCAGCTGTTGTCACTCATCATTGCACGCCACATAAGCTGATGCCAGCCTGCGTCATCGTGAATACCCCACAAAGCCCTTCTTACAGCATTTACCATATCTGCTGTATCGTAGTTCTTGAATGTAAAGCCGTTGCCGTAGTTGTCTGCACTGTCAAATACAGAGTCTTTAAGTCCGCCAACCTCACGAACAACAGGAATTGTACCGTAACGGAGAGCAATCATCTGTGCAAGGCCGCATGGCTCCTGAGCAGACGGCATAAGGAATATATCAGCACCTGAATAAATCTTTCTTGCAAGTTCAGGTACAAAACCGTGACAGAAGCAAAGTCTGCCCGGATATTTTGCCTGCATATAGTTAAAGTAGTCCTCGTATTCCTTATCACCCGAGCCGAGAATTACAAACTGCATATTCTCGGTATTCATAAGCTCTTCAAGTCCCATTCTTACAAGGTCAAGTCCCTTATGACCTACAAGTCTTGTTACCATACCAACCATTGGTACATCCCAGCGCTGTTCAAGGCAAAGACGCTCCTGAAGTGCTCTCTTACACTCACCCTTGCCGCTCATATCGTCCTTAGAGTAGTTACGATAGATCTGATAGTCTGTTTCAGGATTATAGCTTTCGGTATCAATACCATTTTTAATACCGCAAAGTTTATAGTGACGGAGGTTAAGTTCGTCGTGAAGTCCCCAGCTGAACCATGGGTCTTTAATTTCAGCCGCATAGCTTGGAGATACTGTTGAAACTCTTGTTGCTGTTTCAATAGCGCCCTTCATCATATTGAGTTTGCCGTTCATCTCAAGAATTTTTGTTTCATTGGCAGGAATACCTACACATTCTGTATTAACTTCCCAACCGTATTCACCCTGATACTGAATATTGTGAATTGTAAACAAGCTCTTGATGTTGTGATACCATGGTCTGTGTGAATAGAACAGATAGTAGTAAACAGGGACAAGTGCTGTCTGCCAGTCATTACAGTGAATAATATCAGGATGGAAGTCAATGTATGGGAGCATTTCCAGAATTGCTCTTGAGAAGAATGCAAATCTCTCGGCATCGTCATAGTGACCGTAAAGTGTACCACGCTTGAAATAGTATTCATTGTCAATGAAATAATATGTACAGTCGTGCCATCTTGCCCAGAAAAGTCCGCAATACTGATGACGCCATGCAACAGGTACGGTAAAGTTTGTAATGAAATTTAGTGAATTTCTAAGTTCCTGCGGAATTGTGCCGTAAAGCGGAACTACAATTCTGCAGTCCTGACCCTTTCTGCAAAGTGTGTGTGGCAGACTTCCTGCAACATCTGCAAGTCCGCCGCTACCGCAAAACGGATTTGCCTCAGATGCACAATATAAAATTCTCATTTGATTATACCTCCATTAAACAACAGATTTTTTTGCTATATATACAGGATAGGAGTCATATCCCATAAGTGAACGACCATCCTGAATTTTAACATCCTTATCTATGATAACATAATTCAGGTTGGTATTGCAACCGATTTTTGTATCTTGCATAATTATTGAGTTGCTTACTTTAGCACCCTCGCCAATATATACACCCTTAGAAATAACACAGTTCTCAACCTCACCGTTGATTACACAGCCTTGAGCAATAATTGAATTTTTGACACTGCTTGTAAGACCGTAGCGTGACGGAGCGTCATCTCTTACCTTTGTGTAAATCGGACGCTGTGGGTTAAAGAGAGCATCTCTTACCTCTTTTTTGATTAAATCCATATTGAAATTGAAGTAATCCTGATTAGAAGTAATTGCCGCTGTATAACCTTTATCTTCAAAGCCGTAAACATTGTATTTGCCGACGGCAGCCTGAATAATATTTTTAATGTCTTTCTGATTTACGGCGAGAGCCTGATTTATTTCCTGCATAAGGAGATCTTTTTTCAGGAGTATTGCACCGAATACTACATTTTCAACAGTATCTGTCTTTTGCGGATTGAGAAAAAGTCTGTTTACTCTGCCGTTATCGTCAACGCTGATTGTCATAGGACGGTCGTAGCCTGACGGAACGACCATCTTATTGTAAATTACTGTAATGTCTGCATTCTTTTTGGTGTGAAAATCAAAAAGGTCTGTGCAGTCAAAATTAGAAATAATATTGCCCGGTGAGAGCAATACATATTCCTCACGGCTGTTCTCAATGTAACCATGCATATTGTAAATGGTTTCAGGATAGCTTGAGAAAGAACTGCCGTTGTAAGGTGTGAGCAATGTAAGCTGACTTCTTCTCTTTGAAAGGTCATAAGCAGAACCCGAGCCGAGGTGGTCGGCAAGAGAAAGATAGTTTTTTGTGGCAACTACACCTACATTGTTGATACCTGAATTTGACATATTAGAAAGAACAAAGTCAATTATTCTGTATTTGCCCCCGATCGGAACGCTTGCCATTGTGCGTGATGAGGTGAGGTCAGGCATTTTTTCGTCAAGAGTGCCTGCAAAAATAAGTCCCAAAACATTATTACATCTCATTTGCTTTTACCTCCGTACATCTGTCAATCATTTCCTTTGGCTTTACAACTGCGCCTTCGTCAATAACAGAGTTCTCGCCAACTACGGCAATACCCCAGTCATCTCTGTTAGCACAGTCTTCAGGCTTTGCGCCTACAACCGCATTCTTGCGAACAACTGTATTTTCTGCAATAATTGCAAACTGAACTGTTGCACCCTCTTCAATTACCGCACCCGGCATAATTATTGAAGAATTGATTGTTGCGCCCTTGCCGATAGTAACGCCCGAGAAAAGAATAGAAAACTCAAGATTACCGTAAACATTACAGCCGTCTGCAACAAGTGAATTCTGAATAACTGCGTCATTAGATACAAAGTGTGGCGGCATCATTGGATTTCTTGAATAAATATCCTTTAAGTCAAGTGTAACATTAGGGTCGAGAAGATCCATATTAGCTTCCCAAAGACTGTCGATTGTTCCGACATCTTTCCAATAACCCTCAAACGGATATGCAAACATACGCTCGCCTGCGTTGAGCATTGCGGGAAGAACATCTTTACCGAAGTCATGGCTTGAGTTTTTGTTTTCGTCATCTTCAATGAGGTATTTTCTTAACTCTTTGTAGCTGAAAATGTAGATACCCATTGATGCGTGTGTGCTTTTTGGCTTTTCGGGCTTTTCATCAAATTCGTAAATTTCGCCGTCCGCATGTGTGTTGAGAATACCGAATCTTGATGCCTCCTCAAGCGGAACATCAATAACAGCGATAGTACAAGCCGCATTCTTTTCCTTGTGGTATTCAAGCATTTTGTTGTAGTCCATTTTGTAGATATGGTCGCCTGACAAAACAACAACATATTCGGGGTCATAGCGGTCAATGTAGTTGATATTCTGGAAAATTGCATTTGCAGTACCTGAGTACCAGTCTGCGCCGTCAACAGCCTGATAAGGGCTTAAGCAGTTTACACCCGAGTGCATACCGTCAAGATCCCATGGCTGACCGTTTCCTATGTATTCATTAAGAACAAGTGGCTGATATTGTGTGAGAATACCAACAGCCTCGATGCCTGAATTTACGCAGTTTGATAGTGGAAAGTCAATAATTCGATATTTTCCGCCGAATGGAACGGCAGGTTTTGCAATCTTTCTTGTAAGAACGCCAAGACGAGAGCCTTGTCCGCCTGCAAGCAGCATTGCAACTACTTCCTTCTTAGGGAACATTTTTCTACCTCCAGAGATTATTTAAGAGCAGGGAATAAGTGAGCATACTGCCCTGCAATTATAAGTATATTTATTTTAATTCCTCTGCCTTTACGGTTTCGGAATTGAGAACAACGGTTTTTCTCGGCTTTTCGGTGTTGCCTTCGGGATTTTCAAGTTCCTTTGTACATTTAAGATAAATTACACCGAGCGGCGGCAGGGTAAGCGAAAGTCCCTGCTTGTAGCCATGAATTTTCATCGGTACAGTGGTGAGTGTACCTGTATTTGACACTCCTGTTCCGCCATACTTTTCCAAATCAGAGTTAAATATTTCCTCATATTCGCCAAAGTGGGGAACACCTATCATATAGTTTTCGTGAACGGTCGGCTGAAAATTGCAGACTGCAATGATTTCGTTGCCGTCCGAGTCGGTTCGTCTGAATGCAATTACACTTTGTGTGTAATCGTTGCGATGAATCCACTCAAAGCCTTTTGGAGTTGTGTCAAGTTCGTAAAGAGGCTTATGTTCAATATAAAATTTATTTATTTCTTTAAAGAATGTAAACAAAGCATTATGCTTTTCAAAATTAAGCAGATCCCACTGAATACCCGAGTCGGAATCCCACTCGTCAAACTGACCTATTTCGCAGCCCATAAATACAAGCTTTTTGCCTGGGTGTGCATACATATATGTAATAAACGCTCTTACGCCTGCAAACTTGCTGTCATAGTCACCCGGCATTTTGCTGATAAGCGAGCCTTTGCCATGTGCAACCTCATCATGAGAAATAGGCAGAATGAATTTTTCCGAAAAAGCATAGAAAAAGCTGAAAGTAAGGTTATCGTGGTTGAACGGCCTCCATAACGGGTCAAGCGACATATAGTGTAGAGTATCATTCATCCATCCCATATTCCACTTGTAGTCAAATCCGAGTCCGCCCTCTTCAATAGGGAGGGTGAGCTTTGGCCACGAGGTGTTTTCTTCGGCAAAGGTGAGTGCAGACGGGTGATACATATGTACTACCTTGTTAAGGCGCTTAATAAAGTCGACTGCCTCAAGGTTTTCTTTGCCGCCAAAGCGGTTTGGCACCCATTCGCCGTCTTTTTTGCCATAGTCGAGGTAAAGCATAGATGATACTGCGCCGATTCTCATTCCGTCAACATGGTATTTGTCGAACCAAAACATTACAGCTGAAATCAAAAAGCTGATTACTTCATAGCGCTGAAAATTGAAAAGGCAAGTGCCCCAGCTGTCACGCTGACCTTTTTTAGGATTGTTGTCCTCATAAAGGCAGGTGCCGTCAAATTTATAAAGTCCGTAATCGTCTTTAGGAAAGTTTGACGGTACAATTTCCATAATAACGCCGATACCCTCCATATGACAACGGTCAATAAGAGCCATAAGGTCGCAAGGAGTGCCATAACGAGATGTTGCGGCAAAGTAACCTGTTGTCTGATAGCCCCAGCTCGGGTCATACGGATATTCCATAAGCGGCATAAGCTGAACATGAGTGTAGTTCATTTCCTTTAAATAAGGAATAAGCTCATCTGCCATTTTCTGATAGTTAAAGTAATTGCCGTCAGGATATTTTTTCCACGAGCCTGCGTGAATTTCATATATATTCATCGGCTTGTCGGGTGAAGATGTATTCTGACGATTTTCCATCCAATAGCTGTCATGCCATACATATTGATTTGTATTAAATACCATAGAGGCATTTTCGGGTCTTGTCTGACAATGAAAAGCAAACGGATCCGATTTTAAAATGTTTGTGTGGTCAACGGTTTCTATACAGAATTTATATACGGCAAATTCATTGAGATTTTCAATGAACAGCTCCCATACACCGCCGCCGATTTTATACATATAATTAGCTTGTTGATTCCAGTTGTTAAAATCGCCCACAACAGAAACTGTAATTGCGTTTGGCGCCCATACTCTGAACATTACGCCGTTTCTGCCGTCTAAATTCATAAAATGAGCGCCGAGAAAATCGTAAGCACGAACAGCGTCACCGTCAGAAAACAGTCGCAGCGGAGAACGCTCATCATTAAAGACATACTTCATATATTCAACTCCTTGTTATGACTGCCTATTACCCTGATTGCAGTCAACAATTCCGCAGGTGCGGATTGCGTGATTATCACTGTTAATTATTAAAACTCCTGTAAAAGAATACCTTTTAAAACTACTTCTATATTCCTATAATATATAATACCAAATAAATATGTTGTTTTCAAGCAAATTTGAAAATTTTTACACAATATTTTCGTGTAAATTTTATAAATAACCTTTCAAAATTCCCATATGGAACATAATTTTACATAAAAATAGTTTTTTTATAAATAATTCAAGTAAATTTTATTAAAATGTAAAAACGGTATCAATTTTATCAGCCTCTCGTGTTATACATAATGATGAAAATGTGCATAGATTTTCTGAAGTAAATATATTGAAAAAGGTATTTACAAATATTATTTTTTATAGTATATTAATACAATAATAGACAATAAAACAACAATAATAAGCAATTTTGTTTATTGCTAATTGAATAAATAGCAGTGAGGTGATACAAATTTGTTTTAGCACAATTGCACACACAATAAAATTAGGAGAGGATATGAAGAATGATAAATAAAAAAAATATAAAAATTATAGGTACAATTGTCGGTATAATTGCAATTATTATAATCGGCGTATATATATATAATCAGATAAAAATTTCAAATTATCTTAGTAAACTAACTTATGATATAGTACAGGAATCTTATGATACGTACGGTGATTACTCGAAAAGTAAATATCAGGATATAGTATCGGAAAACATTTATAGCAGTATGAATTATCTTTGCAGTGGTTCCTATGATAATCGAGACGAATTTATCATATATGTATCAAATCAATCTAAAGTAAATACCTTAATTTTTTTCTTAGATACAGCTGAGTCGAAATATACTTATGAGATTAAATTTTCTATAAAAGGTGAGGAGGGCTATAGCTATGGCAAATCTACCTGTACGGTGCAATGGAAATTAGATGATGATAATGTCTGGCGAGTATCAGATTTTGATGATCCTCCGTGATAAAATTATTATTTAGACAAAACCACCTCTGATTGTTATGTTAGGGGTGGTAATTAACAGAAAAACAAAGAGTGTAAAGTGTTCAGTTTTTTAATTACGGTACAAATAACAATTCAATACTACTTGCAAAGTTTCTAATAAACATCGTGCTTTTTTTGATGATTTTATAACTGATAATAATTTGAAATGGTGTGTATAGTTATGCGAAAAATAATAAATAAAAATATTTGCTTTATGGGGATATTAATTACTCTGCTTGAATTAGCTGCATTCTTATCGACACCTTACTCAAAATCGATTTTACCGGTTTATCCTTTAAATAATTTAATATGGTCAATTGTTTTATTTACTGTATTCTTTTTTTCATTCAGTGCATTTGTTATATTTGGCTTTGCTAAGAAAACTTTTTTACTGTATAAAAAGCAAATAGTAATATCTTTTTTTGCTCTTTTATTCATAAGAGTTATACTTGATATTGGCTGTTATATTTTTAAAAGTACAGAGATTAAATCTATATATAGCTTATTAACGGATTGCGTATTTTTTGTAATTATATTCCAAATTATTACATTTGCTTATACCGGCAGAAATTTATTAAAAGATATATATGGTAAAATTAAGGGCAAAGAAAAATCTATAGTAGTTATATTATTATTTTATGTTTTAGTTGTGGCTATAGTTGTTTCTTATTTAGTCTATATATTTATAAATTTGCAAATGTATGCAGAAAAATATACAATTGATTCGTCATTTTATCTTTTTAAAAGTATGAATTATAACTTTAATTCACAGTTGTTAAGAATGTTTACGGCAATCATTTTACAAATACTTCTTGTAATAATACTTAATAATCTATATGCAAATAATTTTGACGCAGATTTATATTGGTCAAAAATATTTTTAAATATTATTGCACGAACAATAGTAGCTTTTATAGCAATATTTGTATTATTGTTTATTAAAATTTGTATCTCAAATGTCGGTACTATTGCAAAAATACCGGAAAGATCATCTGATTGCTACATTGGATTACCGAATTTAATTTCTAATAGCTTTGTTTATAAACAAATATATAGGGTAAATGGTAATTCATCGCAGATATTATCATACGAAAATACAGATGTTAAAATAAAATATCATGACGAAGAATTACTCGATTTTAAGCTAAATAATTTTTTCGATTATGAATACATAAATAAAGAGCAGAATAACATAAATAATTCAAATTCAGGTGCATCAATTAAAATACAAGATCAAGAAGTGGTATTCTTTTCAAATCAATATATAGCTTATGCAAAAAACGATACCACTTATGTCATAGCCTTTGATGATATTAAAAATCAAAATGAGAATGAGGTTATAACAAATTTTTTAGAGTATATGATTACTTGTGGATATTGGGATTACTTTGAGTACGGTTGTGATTATCTTAAAAAGTATGATTCGGATTTTATAAATCCATACATAGAGAGATATGCAAATGGCAATTTTACGGAAGATGAGATTAATGAAAATCGTGAAATCAATACTGAGTATATGACGAATTTTGCTCAAAAAATGCTTGAAATTAAATGAAAAAAGAGATGAATATGTTGGAAGATAAAATTATAGATTTATTATCTAAAAAAACTAAATGTCCTGTTTGCGGAGAAGAATGTATCAGTTGGTATAAAAAAGGGTTTTATACCAATTTTTGGAAAGAAAAAGAATGCCCTAATTGCAAAGCAACTTTAAAACTTAAAGGCAAAATAATATGGGTAAATAGGTTGATTGATCTGTTTTTTTGATATGGTATATTTTCTTGTTTATTAATATACCGCAATTGTGTAGCTTATTATTGCTGTTTTATATTTGCTTCAAATTATTTTGGAAAGTTTTAGTGGTTGGTCCGTTTTCAGAAATAGTTCCATATAACAGTACCCCTCTTGATGATTTATTAAACAGTTTCAGAAAATTAAAAGCACTGGATAAAAAAGGAAAAATAAAGGTTGCAGCGGTAATAACAGCAGTTGTTCTTGCTTTTGTCGGAATTGGGGTTTGTATTAATCATCGGAAAAATATAGAAAATAATCTTACCGACCTAACTTATGACATAGTACAGGAGTCTTGCGATAATTACGGAGATTACTCAAAAAGCAAATATCAGGATATAGTATCGGAGCAAATTTATAAAAATATGAATTATCTGTATGTGGTGAATTGTACAGACAAAAACAATTTAGAAATTGTTGAGTCAAAGTTTACGAGTATTGAACCGCAGATATTGTCTTTAAAATCTGCGGAAGTAAACTATAGCTGTTATGTTAGATATCAACTGAATAATGAGAATGACAGTTATATTGCTAAGGATCTTTCTTATACGGTGCAATGGAAATCGGATGATAATAATGTTTGGCGAGTGTCTGATTTTGACGGGGATTTGTGATAAAAGGAAAACTTAATTTTTAGGTGAATTACAATGAAAATAAAAAAATCTAAAACAAAAATAATCGTATTGTCTGTTTTTTCTGTTTTGGCAATTATAGGATTTTTGGCATATCGTGTTGAGCTTTATCACAGAACAAATGATCCTAATAAGGAAAGAATATTTGAAATAGAGGATTATTCTTATGACAGGAAATTAACACCGTACGGTACCGAAAAAGATCTTCAATATAATTCTGAATCGATTAGGGCATTTATAATACAAAATTGTCCCGATAATGAGGAGAAAACCAAAGCATTAATTTATGAATTTTTAAATACATATAATTACAAAAATGAAATGGAAAACTGCGGTACGGATAAAATTTATATAGATTTTATGAAACCGAGTTGGAGATTTCCTGTGTATTGGACAGAAGAATGGGATATGCAACATACATGGCACAGAGATGGCAGTTATTTGGCTAATTATTATAACAGCAACAGAGTTGCATGGGTTGAATGTGATGTAAACGGTATTTTGGGAGAAAATTATTATTTTGACAAAACCACCTCTGATTATTATGTCAGGGGTGGTAAATACCGATAACAGTCGCTACATTGCTAATCGTTCTAATTGTACGGTACAATGGGTATTGGAAGATAATGTTTGGCGAGTTTCCGGTTATGACGAGCGTTCGTGATTCAGAAAAGCAGAGATTAAAAATTTTTCTTGCTTTAGGCTTGAACGAAAAAATATAAGAATGAGGGAGAATAATATGAACAGTAAATTGAAAAAATGCTTACCTTTTATAATTGTGGTTGCACTCGAATTAATATCGCTGATTTTTTATAATGAGGAACATAGCTTTTTGCAGATGAAGTGCATAGGAATACTTGCTATGGGAGGATTCAAATTTGCAATACCAATGCTAATATTTAATGCGGCTTTTGTGTTTGTGTATCTGCTGGCATATAATTATGTGGTGATATTGGTTACCGATACACAATTTATGGCGAAAAAGGTGTTTAAAAATATCGGTATTTTGTTTGCCGTAAGAACAGGTTTTGATATTTTATATTATTTGCTTAACGCATCAGTGACAAATTTAAGTGAAACCTACATTGATTTTTCGTATTTAATAAATTCATCGTTTGCGGTTGTTATGTTTGTGGTAATACTAAAAAATTGTGCAAACATATCATTAAAGGAGATTAAAACCAATGTCAAGGCGAGAAAAAGTGCAATATTTTTTGCTGTAATATTTCTGATTACAAATATTATCTTCTTTGTGTATTCTATTATTATGATAGGCCTTGCTTTGGAGAATTATGAAATTTTTGATAATATGATGTCAGAAAATATATTTATGTATAATTTTATATCTTATTCATTCTATGTTATCAGTGCGGTTTCATTGACATTACTCGGTGTTTTGTTTATTAACTTTGTAAAAAAAGTTAGTAATAAAGAAAATGTAAACGCTATGGTTTAGCTTAAAATAATTAAAATTCAGGTCACTTTTTTGTGATTTGCGTGTTAAAAAGAGAATAATTAAGTAATACTCCGCCACTTTACAACGATGGCGGAGTATCTTTGTTGAACGGCTTAAAAAATATTTTTCTTGATTCTGTCAAGTGCGCCTTTTTCTATTCTGCTGACTTGTGCCTGTGAAATGCCTATTTCACTTGCAACCTCCATTTGAGTTTTGCCTCGGAAAAACCGCATTGTAAGTATTCGCTTTTCTCTGTCGGAGAGATTAGAGATTGCCTCCTTTACGGCGATTTCCTCAAGCCAGGTTGTGTCGTCGTTTTTGTCACCAATTTGGTCCATAACATAAATAGTGTCACTGCCGTCCGAAAAAACAGGCTCGTACAATGAAACAGGTTCAATTATTGCCTCGAGCGCAAGCACAACATCGTGCTTTGGCACTCCCATTATTTTGGCGATTTCTTCAACTGTCGGCTCTCGGTTTTCTTTATTGGTTAGTTGCTCTTTGATTTGCATAGCCTTATAGGCGGTGTCACGCATGGAGCGTGATACTCTGATAGCGTTATTATCTCGCAGGTATCTTCGTACCTCGCCGATAATCATAGGTACTCCGTAGGTGCTGAAACGCACATCGAGTGACGGGTCGAAATTATCAATTGCTTTGATAAGTCCGATTACACCGACTTGAAATAAATCATCGGGATTTTCACCACGGTTTGTAAAGCGCTGAATTACCGACAGCACAAGTCGCAGGTTGCCGTTTATCATTGCGTCTCTTGCTTTTTTACGCTCTTGTTCACTGCCGTTCTTTATTGTGTTGAGCAGTGCTTTCTTTTCTTTTTCACTTAGGACTTTAAGCTTAGATGTGTTTACTCCGCAAATTTCAACTTTACCGTACTGCAAAAAATTACCCCCAAGCAAATTCTTTACAGTAAGTATTGCCAAAATAGGGGAGATTAATACAGTGAGAAATGCAACTTAGAAAAATAAAAATAAAAAATTCAGGTCAAGCCTTTGAACGGTAGGGTAACAAAGGTTGAATAATAACAAGTTTTAACTTCGGGACGAAAACTTTGATTTTTGCTTTTCTCCGTTTCACGACCAAAAATCAGCAAAAAAAGAGATACCCCGAAAGGTATCTCTGAATTTGATTATTTTGCGTAGTTGACAGCTCGGCTTTCTCTTATGATATTAACCTTAATCTGTCCCGGATATTCAAGCTCTTCTTCAATCTTCTTACAGATTTCTCTTGCAAGTGGGAGCATACGCTCGTCATTTACAACCTCAGGTTTAACCATAATACGAACCTCACGACCTGCCTGAATAGCATATGAGCTTTCAACACCCTCAAATGAAGATGCAACTTCTTCAAGCTTTTCAAGACGCTTGATGTAGTTTTCTACATTTTCTCTTCTTGCACCCGGTCTTGCGGCAGAGAGTGCGTCGGCAGCCTGAACAAGACAAGCTACAACTGTCTTAGCCTCTACATCACCGTGGTGTGCCTGAATTGCATGAATAACAGCATCATGCTCTTTGTATTTTCTCGCCAAATCTACACCGATTTGAACATGAGTACCCTCAACCTCGTGGTCAATGGATTTACCGATATCGTGTAAAAGTCCTGCACGCTTTGCAATGGTTGGATCCATACCAAGCTCGCTTGCCATCATACCTGCAAGGTATGAAACCTCAAGTGAATGGTTAAGTACATTCTGACCGTAGCTGGTACGATAACGAAGTCTGCCGAGTAACCTGACAAGCTCCGGATGAATGTTGTGTACACCTGCCTCAAGCACTGCTCTTTCGCCGTCGTGCTTGATTGTAGCGTCAACTTCTCGTCTTGCTTTTTCAACCATTTCTTCGATTCTTGCCGGATGAATTCTGCCGTCTGAAATAAGTTTTTCAAGAGCAATCCTTGCAACTTCTCTTCTTACAGGCTCAAAGCTTGAAAGAGTGATTGCTTCCGGTGTATCGTCAATGATAAGATCAACACCTGTGAGTGTTTCAATGGCTCTGATGTTTCTGCCCTCACGACCGATAATTCTGCCCTTCATTTCGTCATTCGGAAGAGGAACTACGGAAATTGTAGCCTCTGCAACCTGCTCTGCGGCAAGTCGCTGAATTGCAAGAGAAATAATGTTTCTTGCTTTTTCGTCCGCCTCATCCTTAAGCTGCTCCGTATATTCCATAATCTTAACGGATTTTTCATGAGCAAGCTCGTCCTCAAGCTGTGAAAGCAGGTAACTCTTTGCCTGCTCGGCTGTATAGCCGGAAATTTTCTCAAGCATTTCAAACTGACTTTTCTTGAGTGTTTCGATTTCCTCAAGCTTTGCATCAGCGTCTTTTAACTTACGAGAAAGCTTTTCGTCCTTAAGCTCCATGTTGTCAAGCTTTTTGTCGAGGGTTTCTTCCTTTTGCTGAATGCGTCTTTCCTGGCGTTGAACTTCTTTGCGGCGGTCGGCAATTTCTTTTTCGCTCTCGGTTCTGAAACGGTGAACCTCGTCCTTGCCTTCTAAAACAACCTCTTTCTTTTTGGCTTCGGCTGTTTTCATAGCTTCCGACACGATTTTTCTTGCCTCTTCTTCTGCACTTCCGATTTCCTTTTCGGCAACATTTTTACGATAGCTTATACCTGCAAAAATGCCTATGCCCGCACCGAGAAGCAACGCAACAATAATTAATATTATTGCTAATAACGACATTCTGACACCTCCTTGTTTGATTTTTAATCAGATAATAAGTTTAAGTTCAATCAAACAGCCTTGTCGGTGCCGTTAGTAAAGATATTCAATTTTCATTTTTATAAAAATAATTTAATTTTAATATTTTTTATATGCTGTGGTTTGCAACAAAGGTATATTATAACGATTAATAAGTTATAAAAACTAAATAAAAAATATCTATAAATAACGGCTCTGAACGAGTCTGATTAATAAAAAATAGGTAAATTTGCATTAATCCTATTTAACCGCACTAACGGTATTATAAGTATTTTATCCTAATTTAATAAAAATGTCAAGAATATTAATGGCAATTTTGCAAATAAATAATTAAAAAGTGAAATATTCACAGGACAATTTGACAATAGCGTTCGTCAAATTGCAGTAAAAGATGCAGAAATTTTGTAAATTTTTCGTTTTTATGTAAAATTCATAAGAAATTTGTTAAAATTTTATCAAACACTTGAATAACGGCAAAAAATGTAATATAATTAAACTACCTTATAAATTAGGAGGAATTTAAAATGTCAGTAAAAGTTGCAATTAACGGTTTCGGCCGTATCGGTCGTCTTGCATTCAGACAGATGTTTGGTGCAGAGGGCTATGAGGTAGTTGCTATCAACGACCTTACAAAACCATCAATGCTCGCAGATCTTCTCAAGTACGATACAGCACAGGGCGGTTACTGCGGTAAAATCGGTGAGAACCTTCACACAGTAGAGGCTGATGACGAGAACAACACAATCACAGTTGACGGCAAGACTCTTACAATCTATGCTAAGGCTAACGCTGCTGAGCTCCCATGGGGCGAGATCGGCGTAGACGTAGTTCTTGAGTGCACAGGTTTCTACACATCAAAGGCAAAGAGCCAGGCTCACATCGATGCAGGTGCTAAGAAGGTTGTTATTTCTGCTCCAGCAGGCAACGATCTTAAGACAATCGTTTACAGCGTAAACGAGGGTACACTTACAGCTGATGATACAATCATTTCTGCTGCTTCATGTACAACAAACTGCCTCGCTCCTATGGCTAACACACTTAACAAGTATGCTGAGATCCAGAGCGGTATCATGTCAACAATCCACGCTTACACAGGCGATCAGATGATCCTCGACGGTCCTCACAGAAAGGGTGACCTCAGAAGAGCAAGAGCAGGTGCTGCTAACATCGTTCCTAACTCAACAGGTGCTGCTAAGGCTATCGGTCTTGTAATCCCTGAGCTCAACGGTAAGCTCATCGGTTCTGCACAGCGTGTTCCTGTTCCAACAGGTTCAACAACAATTCTTACAGCTGTTGTTAAGGGTAAGGATGTAACAGTTGAGGGCATTAACGCTGCTATGAAGGCTGCTGCTTCTGAGTCATTCGGTTACAACGAAGATCCAATCGTTTCTTCAGACGTAATCGGTATGAGATTCGGTTCACTCTTCGATGCTACACAGACAATGGTATCAAAGATTGCTGACGATCTCTATGAGGTACAGGTTGTTTCTTGGTATGACAACGAGAACTCATACACAAGCCAGATGGTTAGAACAATTAAGTACTTTGCTGAATTAGGCTAATCTTAACCTATAATTTATCAGGTATAAACTTTAAGCTGTCTCTTTTGAGGCAGCTTTTTGTTTTTTATAAAATTTTTTCTGTTGATATTTACTTTTATACTTTTGTATGTTAAAATTTTAGTGTATAAAAATATTTGCAATGTTTTGCAAAGGAGAACGGAAATTATGAACTCTAAGTTAAAAAACAGTGATACTGATTTTCTTTTTAAAGCAATTCTTTCTCTTGAAAATGAAGAGGAGTGTTATCGCTTTTTTGAGGATTTATGCACAAGTCCTGAACTTAAGGCTATGTCACAAAGACTTGTTGTAGCAAAAATGCTTACAGAAAAAAAGGTTTATTCTGAAATTGTAAAAGAAACGGGTGCGTCAACCGCAACAATCAGTCGTGTAAAGCGTGCTCTTTTTGATAACGATACCTACGGTTACACACTTGTACTCGATAAAATCGCCAAAGAGGAAAACAAATGAGTTACAATGTTTTTGCCGATTATTATGATGTATTAATGCAAAATGTCGGCTACAAAGAGCGAAGCGACTACATTTGTGAGCTTATGAAAAGACATAATCACGAATTTGGCATTACACTTGACCTTGCCTGCGGTACGGGCAGTCTTACTACGGAGTTGGCACTTAAGGGCATAGATGTTTACGGAATTGACGCAAGTGCGGAAATGCTTAGCGAGGCAATGCAAAAGTCGAGCGAAAAAGGGCTTAATATTCTGTATTTAAGGCAAAAAATGCAGAGCCTTAATCTTTACGGCACAATTGACACTTGTATATGCACACTTGACAGCATAAATCATATTACTAATGAAAAGGATGTTGCAAAGGCTTTTGAGCGTGTCGCTTTCTTTATGAACCAAGACGGTGTATTTATGTTTGATGTCAATACCGTTTATAAGCACGAACAGGTGCTTGCGAACAATACCTTTGTGTACGAAACCGACAAGGTCTTTTGCGTGTGGCAGAATACCTTGCAGGAAAATTGCGTTACAGATATTGACCTTGACTTTTTTGAGGAAGAAAACGGAGTTTATTACCGCACGAGCGAGAGCTTTTCAGAGCGTGGCTATTCAAGAGAAAAGCTGACGGAAATGCTTGTAAATGCGGGTTTTGAACTTGAGGCTGTATACGGAGATATGAGCTTTGACGAGCCGAAAGAGGACGAGCAAAGGCTTGTTTTTGTGGCAAGAATGAAAAATCCAATCAATAAGGAATGTTAGCAGGAGAATAATATGGATAAAATTATAAGATGTATAACATCGGACGGCGCAGTAATGGCATCGGCTATTGATGCGTCAGATATTGTATTTAAGGCGCAGAAAATTCATGGACTTTCAAGAAGTGCTACTGCGGCACTCGGCAGACTTTTGTGCGCAACCTCTATGATGGGCGCAATGCTCAAGCAAAAGGACGCATCTATTAACCTCAGAGTATCGGGTGATGGCGAGCTTGGCCCCGTAATAGCGGTTGCGGACAGTAAGGGTAATGTTCGTGGATATGTAGGAAACGCAAATTGCCCTACCGAATATTATAACAACGGCAAAATCAATGTTTCAAAAGCAGTAGGTAAAAACGGTGTGCTTAATGTAATGCGTGATTACGGTTCAGGCGACCCGTATATCGGTCAGGTTGAGCTTGTAAGCGGAGAGATTGCCGAGGATATTACCAATTATTTTGCAACAAGTGAGCAGATTCCCACAGTTTGTGCGCTTGGCGTTCTTATTAATAAAGAGGACGGCGAGGTAATGCTTGCAGGCGGATTGCTTATTCAGCTTTTGCCGGGTGCTTTTGAAGATACAATTGAAAAACTTGAAAAGAATCTCGAAACTCTCGAGCCTGTTACAACTATGCTTGCAAAGGGTATGAGTATTCTCGATATTTGTAAAACTGCGCTTGCAGGATTTGAGGTTGAAGTGCTTGACGAGTATCCTGTAAAATATGTATGTACCTGTTCAAGAGAAAAGCTCGAAAGACTTTTTTGCACAATGAGCGATGAAGAAATCCGTGATATGCCGGACGAAAACGGCAGGGTAGTAGCTAACTGCCATTTTTGCAATAAAAAGTATATTTTTAATAAAGAAGATCTCGAAAAGATTATCAAAGAGAAAAACTCAAAAGATAATAATACTGAAAAGAAAAAAACTTAATACGGATTTGTCATAAAATATCGTGTTGCTTTACTTTTGTAAAGTTTTTTTGAAAAAATTTCAAAAAAGTGTTGACATTTAGGCGGTTATGGTGTATTATAATACCTGTCGCTGAGATACACGGCAAACGAAAGCAAAGCGACAAAGGCAATGGGAGCATAGCTCAGCTGGGAGAGCATCTGCCTTACAAGCAGAGGGTCATAGGTTCGAGCCCTATTGTTCCCACCACATTTGGCCCGGTAGTTCAGTTGGTTAGAACGCTAGCCTGTCACGCTAGAGGTCGACGGTTCGAACCCGTTCCGGGTCGCCAATTTTTGCCTCTGTAGCTCAGTCGGTAGAGCAGGGGACTGAAAATCCCCGTGTCGATGGTTCGATTCCGTCCGGAGGCACCAAAAATGCGGATGTAGCTCATCTGGTAGAGCGCCACCTTGCCAAGGTGGAGGTAGCGGGTTCGAGCCCCGTCATCCGCTCCAATAAAACACTTGTAATCAAGTGTTTTTTTATTCTCAGAGCGAGAACAACATAATAAGTATTTTTGAGTCTTTACAGACCGAAACAAAGGCAACAATTACCAAATGGGAGCATAGCTCAGCTGGGAGAGCATCTGCCTTACAAGCAGAGGGTCATAGGTTCGAGCCCTATTGTTCCCACCACATTTGGCCCGGTAGTTCAGTTGGTTAGAACGCTAGCCTGTCACGCTAGAGGTCGACGGTTCGAACCCGTTCCGGGTCGCCAATTTTTGCCTCTGTAGCTCAGTCGGTAGAGCAGGGGACTGAAAATCCCCGTGTCGATGGTTCGATTCCGTCCGGAGGCACCAAAAATGCGGATGTAGCTCATCTGGTAGAGCGCCACCTTGCCAAGGTGGAGGTAGCGGGTTCGAGCCCCGTCATCCGCTCCAAAACAAAAGCACTTGTTTTATACAAGTGCTTTTACTTTTGGCTTAAAGTGGTTTATGGAGATGTTTGGAATATGGCATATTCCAAAGGCTGAGGTAAATTGTGTTTTAATAGATTATCGGTCGGGTGACAGAGTAAAGCAAAAGAAAAACTCTCCGCCACGATATTAAAAGTTTGGTCAACCTTTTCAAAGGTTGTGGGTGTGGGCGTTGCCCACCAATGCTTTAAATTATCGCAAATTTTAATAGCCAAACGGCTTGCCGTTTGGCGGTTTGAACGCAAATGCGAAAGTCGCTAAATTTACGATAGCAACAAAAGGAAAAACCACACTACTGCAACTACTAATTTGCCGCTTTTCAAGGGCAAATTAGTTACATACGCAACCCTTTAAAAAGGGTCGACATAAATTTTAAATTTATTGAACTAAACTTTATGCGCTAAATCATTATTTATTAATGTTACTCCAACATTTAGTAAAATCTATTTTTGTTTCGTTCGTCTTGTTCGGAAAATTATGATGTTCAGATTGTTTTACAGCTTTTTTCATTTAATCCCCATCCTGTTAATTCAAGCTGCAAAAATCTTTCATCATTATATGCTTTAGCCAGACTTTCCGACATTAAGCGAAAATCCTTAAGAATGCCCTTTTTGTATTTCAGTTTAACTAATACGGTTTTGCTTTCAGATGCACGCAGTAAATTCAGCATACTTTCAAAGTCCCCGTTTTCATACATGTCCGGCTTTTTTAGTGAAAAACTTGAATAACAATACTTCATTTGCCCATCTATATTTCCATAGGCTTCAATATCAATCAGGCATTTCTCATCATCGGGCGTACAGTCAGTAAATTCATCTAATATAAAAGGCATATTCTGATATTTATATATCGGCTTTTCAAAAAATATCATATTACGCTTTCTCCTTAAAAATCTAATTTATCAATAGCTCGTTTAACAATTATGATAGCACACACAAACAAATTTGTCTATTAACATCTTTGCAATCCTGTGAGTTTTTCTGTAAAATGTTTGTAGAGCATATTTATCCCTCCGTTCAGGTTTCTCGACAATTCCATTTTAACGGATTTTCGGAAAATATGCTCTGCTTTTTTGAAAATTTCTTAATTTTATTTTGTAGGCTCTTACTTACCCCGACATTTAGTATAGAGCCTTTTTAAATTTATTGAACTAAACTTTGTGCGATAAATTACAACAGTTAACCTTTCTTAGAACATCTTTCTCCCCAAATAAAAACAATTACAAACCATATTATCATACTTTCGCTCATAAGTCCGTTTGTAAAACCTAAGCGGAAAGGTGAGTCGGGCAACAGCATTTTTATTATATACATAACCGCATAAATAAAAAGTATATTTGTAAAAGCCGAGACCCTCGGAAATACTGTTTTCTTTGTGATTTGGAGATAAAACCAATATATAAACTGCGCAAGCATAAATACTTCGCTGAGGGTTACTATCCATGACAAATGTTTGAACAGCGCCTCGCAGGCAGGCATTGCAACATCGGCATATCCGTTGCCGTTAAGCCACGAAAACAGGAAAAGTATCATTATGTAAAACAAATGCAGGCTGAGCCAAGGCGTCAGTCCAAAGGATGTTAAAGTTTTATAGATTTTCTTTTGCCTGTTTTCTCTTATAAAATCAGATATTGAGAACAGCGCAATGCCATAAAATATTATTCCCGGAAAAGACAACAGCATTGCAAGCGGGTTTCTCCTTTCGGGAATTTGTGCTGTTCCGTTTGTCAGCCAATAAAGACTGCCGTTGTGTGTTACATCGCCCTAAATCATCAGCCAGTCACCGCAGCCAAAGCATATACAGCCTAATATACCGCAAATGAGCATTAGTATTGATTTTTTCTTTGTCATAGAATTACCTCTTTTCACAACTAGTTAGTTATAGCTAACTATTTATCTATATATTACCACAAAATAAAATATTTGCTATACATTAACTGAATTTTATTTTGTGGCAGAAAGTTTAAATTTTTATTATCGGTGTTGTAAAGTCAGCACCGCATTTTTGGGGCGGATTTGTGGCAAGCGAAAAAATGTCCGTTGCAAAAATTTCGGTTTTAAGCAGTTTTTCAATGTTGCCGCCGAGCGACAAACCTTTTTTTACCGAGGTTATTACAGGTAAATTGCAGTTCTTGAGGATTTTGGCACCCTCATTTGTAAATCCAAGCACTCTTGCGTAACTTGGCTCTATATTCTGAATTTCTTTTGTTATATTCAAAAGGGCACAGACCAAAATTCTTCTCAGCCTTGCAAGTGTGTAACGCTTTGATTTTACGGCAAATAATATTTCATCAACGCAGTTATATTCGTGTATCGCCGAGTAAATTCGGTTTTCAAGTCCCTCGGTTACATCGGGCAGATTTGCAATTTCTTTTGCCGTCATTGAGCGAAGTTTATAGAGCAAGGCAGTTTCAAGATTTTCGGGAAAAGCAAGCTCAGACGGCGAATAGGGGACAAATTCGCCTATGTTTTCTCCGCTTTTTAATTTTTCTCTTATATATGAGGCAGAGGCAAAATTATTGGCTGCATTTTTGCTGTCATGCGCTACACCCTCACGCTGAATCGGCAGAGGTGATATATTATTGGACAACGCCTTGAGATACTCAACCGCAAGTACATTGTTGGGGGTTGAGAGAATATCGGCTGTTTCATTGCTGTAAATCTCACGCACTGCGTTTTCAATAGCCTTGGGGTAATATGAGCCGTTTTGCATTTCTTTGGCAACAAGCGCCTGTACGGCGGTATTTCTATGTGCCTGAGCCGCTTGCTTTAGTAAATTTATGTTATTGTTTTCACAACCGAATGCGAGGTAATTCATATCGGAAAAGGAAGATAGAATTTTAACTCCGCTTTTTGCAAAGACCTCTGCGTTTGAAACCGCATAGGCAACGGGGAGTTCTATTACAAGGTCAGCGCCGCCGAGCAGGGCAGACTTTGCTCTTGTGAATTTATCGGTAACGGCAACCTCGCCACGCTGAGTAAAACTTGTGCTCATTACAACGGCGACAGGCTCGTTTACAAGGCTTTTTGCCTTTTGTATTAAATATTTATGTCCGTTATGAAAAGGGTTAAATTCGCAAATTATGCCGATTGCCATAGCATTACCTCGAAAAAGCAAAAAATTATTGTCAGATATTAAAAAAATCACTTGAAAACTATTATAAAAAGTTTTATCATTATAATGTAACACTCACAGAGTGACTTTTAATTGTCCTCAGATATATTATATATCAAAAATCGCTTTAGGACAACTAATATAGTTGAAAGGATGAATAATAATGAAGGTTCTCGTTATTAACGCAGGCAGCTCATCACTTAAATATCAGCTTATTGATATGGACAGCGAAAAGGTACTTGCAAAAGGAAACTGTGAAAGAATTGGTCAGGAAGGCGCATTTATCGGTTTTAAAGCTCCTGACGGCACAAAAATTGAACGCAAAACAGAGATGGTTAATCATACACAGGCTTTTGAGGCTGTTAAGGACGCACTTCTTGATCCGCAGTATGGTGCAATCAAGGATTTGTCAGAGGTTAGCGCAATCGGTCACAGAGTAGTGCAGGGCGGCAGCTATTTTAACAAGTCAGTTCTTGTAACAGACGATGTTATCAAGAAGATTGAAGAGCTTGCTCCACTCGCTCCGCTCCATAACCCTGCTCACATTCAGGGTATTAACGCTTGCACAAATGTATTTGGAAAAGATGTTCCGCAGGTTGTAGTATTTGATACTGCTTTCCATCAGACAATGCCTGAAAAGGCTTATATGTTTGCCATTCCTTACAAATACTATGAAAAGTACGGTATTCGCCGCTATGGTTTCCACGGTACTTCTCACCGTTATGTATCTCAGAAAATGGCTGAGCTTATGGGCAAAAACATTGAGGATACAAAAATCATTACCTGTCATATCGGCAATGGTTCTTCAATTACAGCTATCAAGGGCGGCAAGGTTATTGATACTTCAATGGGTCTTACTCCGCTCGGCGGCTTTATGATGGGCACACGCTCAGGTTCACTTGATCCGTCTGTAATTACTTTCATTGCAGAGAAAGAAAACATTTCTGCCGAAGAAATGCTTAAGATTCTTAACAAGGAATCTGGTCTTTTGGGTGTATCCGGCATATCCTCAGATGATCGTGATGTTTGCGCAGCTGAGGAGCATGGCAACCACAGAGCACACCTTGCTCACGAAATGCTTTATTATCAGATTGCAAAGACAATCGGTTCTTATTATGTTGCACTCGGCGGTTGTGACGCAATCGTATTCACCGCAGGTATTGGCGAAAATCAGCCACAGCTTCGTGAAACTGTTTGCGATTACATTTCTTGCCTTGGTGTAGAGATGGACAAGGAATTTAACAAGAAAGCAAAGTGCGGCGTTACAGGCACACTTTCAACTCCAAATTCAAAAATCAGGGTTGAGCTTATTGCTACCAACGAAGAGCTTGTTATAGCAAGAGATACAAAGGAAATTGTAGAGGCTCTTTAATTTTTAAATACACATATAATAAGGTGGCTGTTCATAGCGGACAGCCACCTTTTGCGTTACACGGAATCATTTGTAACCGCAGTATCGGTGTCGGTATCTCTGAATAAAAGCGATATACACCAAATTGCGGCAAGCGCAACGAGAATGTAAACAATACGGCTGATAATACCCGTTTGACCACCGCATATCCATGCTACAAGGTCAAACTGAAAAATACCTACACATCCCCAATTAATACCGCCAATAATTAAAAGCGTCAGGGCAATTTTATCAATCATAATAATCCTCCTTAATTATAATTGTAAAAATATTATTGACGCTTTTAAAATAATTATTCAGATTTATTCGGAGAAAATAACAGGGAACAGCAGCATAAAAATCAAGAACAGTATGCCGAGCCCGATTACTGCGAGCCCGATATATCGGGTGATTTTGGTTGCTTTTTTCAGCTTGTACTTTGAAATCATATTTTCGGTGGGAAACGGAAGTAAAATAAGCATTACGCCGAGAATATCGCAGCTTGCCACTGTAATTATCATTCCCGCAGTTCGCAAAAACGCAAAAAGAAAAATTCCGATAGTAATGCCAAAAAAGCAAATCATATTTATAATGCTGAACAATTTACCGTACTTTTCGGTAGTTTCGTAATATTTATTTGCATTGCCGTGACATTCCTCACTGCAATATTGTTCAAAATAGGATATTTCTTTTGCACAATAATCACATTTTTTCAAGTTTTCAGAACCTTTCACTTATATTATAAACTATTCTAACACATTACACCGCTTTTTTCAATGATATTTAAGTGAATGGAATGGGAAAGATGTTTATAACGCCTAACAAATTTGTAAAGGTAATTAACATTATATTGTATTTATAAAAAATATATGCTATGCTTTCTTTGAGGAGATGGTAGAATGCCTAATTTTTTTGTGGCTCTGTATGCGGTACTGCCTATGTTTATAATGCTTGCTATCGGTTTTACTGTGCGAAAAATGAAAGTGATTGAAGAGGCTCATCTGCCTGTGCTTAACAAAATCGTTTTTAATGTTTTCTTTCCGTTCTTGATGTTTAACAATATATATGCATTTGATTTGTCGGCAGATTTTAATGCATCACTTCTTTTGTATGCGGTTATAGCTGTTGCGGTTATTTACGCTTTATCGGTTGGATTTTCGCTTATATTTGAAAAATCAAACAAGAGCAGGGGAGCGATGATACAGGCTATTTACAGAAGTAATTTTGTTCTTATGGGGTTGCCGATAGTCGGAAATATTTTTGGCAGCGGCAGACTTGGTATGACATCTATGCTCGTTACGGTAATTGTACCAATGTATAATATTCTTGCTGTAATTACGCTTGAGGTGTTTAGAGGAAAAACTATTAAGATTGCCAAAATATTAAAGGGAATTGCTACAAATCCGCTTATTATAGGCTCTTTGGCAGGTATTTTAGCCGCAGTATTTGGTTTAAAATTGCCCGATATTGCCGAAAGTGTAATTTCGGATATGGCATCTGCCGCAACTCCGCTTGCCTTGATTGTGCTTGGTGCATCTTTCAGGTTTTCAAGTATAAAGCAATACAGAAAAAATCTTATTGCGGTTATTATTGCCCGACTTATTATTGTGCCGTTGCTGAGCCTTTCGGGTGCTATTTTGCTTGGATTCAGAGGAATTGACCTTGTATCTCTCATCGGTATTTTTGCCTCTCCTTGTGCGGTATCTTCTTACACTATGGCAAGGCAAATGGACAGCGACTACGAGCTTTCGGCAGGTACGGTAGTCTTTACCACAATGCTATCGTGCTTTACACTGTTTTGCTGGATATACTTTTTAAAAGAATTAGGTTTCTTTTAATGTGCAAATTGTACAAAATATATATTGTACATTTATACAATATATCTAATCAACTGATTTTGACTGATTTAAAAAAATATGCTTGATTTTGACGAATTTTGTGCTATAATAAAGCCATAGAATAAATTATAACAAATTTTCGATTTATTGTATTGAAAAAAGTTTATAGTTATTTCCTTCTTTTATTTTTTGTGAGCATAGAAAAAAGCAAGACTTTGTCTTGCTTTTTTCTTTTTTGCTTTATTTTGCGTTATGCTTGATATATGAAATTACAGGATAATAAAATATAAATCCAAGACAAAAATTGACAATTTAATAGTTTTTTGCAAATATATAAAAAGTATTGACAAAAAGAAAAATATAATTTATATTATTAGTGTACTAATTAGGTTAATACAATAAATTCAATTAATACAATTTACAGGAACGGAGGTATTAAAATGCTTCAGATAGATTTAACATCACGAGTACCGATTTATGAACAGATTTATACTAACATAATTCGTCTTGCATCAGCAGGTGTATTAAAGCCGGGCGATAAGATTTTACCTGTAAGAAGTCTTGCGGCACAGCTTGGTATAAATCCTAATACTGTTGCCAAAGCGTACAGGCAGCTTGAAAGCGAGGGATACATTATATCTAATGTCGGCAGAGGAAGTTATGTATCTGATAAGCTCACAAGGGATTGCGCAGAAAAGGAAATTGCTCTTGATGATTTTCGGCAGAGCGTGAACAGAGCAAATTTACTTTGCATAAAAAAATCTGAGCTTATAGAAATTATTAATAATGTTTATGACGGAGGTGGCATTAATGATTGAAATATGCGGACTTACCAAGAGATTTGGTAAGATTAATGCTGTTGATAATATGACTGTAAATATACCCGACGGTGCGGTTCTCGGACTTGTGGGCAGTAACGGCAGCGGTAAATCAACACTTTTGCGTATGCTCGCAGGGGTATATGCACCTGACGGCGGTATGGTAAAAATAGATGGAATACAGCATTTTGATAATCCCGCAACAAAGGGACAGTGCTTTTTTATTCCTGATTTTCCGTATTTTTATAATTCAAGCACTGTTGAAAGTACGGCTTTCCTTTACAGAAGATTGTATCCCAACTGGAGCGAGGAGGAGTATCAAAAACTTTGCTCTGTATTTCCAATTAATATAAAAGCTCCTATTATTAATATGTCAAAGGGTATGCAAAGACAGGCGGCGCTTATTCTTGCACTTTCAACCTGCCCTAAGTATTTGTTCCTTGACGAGATTTTTGACGGTCTTGACCCTGTTGTAAGGCATATGCTCAAAGGCCTTATTGCAGAAAAGGTGTCTGACAACAACACTACCGTTGTAATTGCCTCTCACAACCTCAGAGAGCTTGAGGATTTGTGCGACAGACTTTGCCTTATGCATAGGGGACATATGCTGCTTGAGCGTGGCATTGACGATTTGCGTCACGGTTTGCGCAAGGTGCAGGTTGCCTTTTCGGAATTGCCGTATAAACCGAATATTTTTGAGGGTATTAATGCAATTAATATAACCCGCAACGGCAATATATTTAATCTTACAATAAAGGGAACGGAAGAGGAGTTTATGCCGAAATTAAAGGCACTCAATCCTGCGTTTGTTTCCGCAATACCTCTTACTTTGGAGGAAATATTTATTAGTGAAATGGGGGCGGCAGGATATGACATCCACAGTATCCTTTAAAGATAAACTCAAGCAGATCATTTCGGTTATATTATGGGATTTAAAAGGCTGTAAAGGCTCGTTGATGGTGTACGGAATACTTGCCTCGGTGGCAACTGTAATAATCTTTACGCTTGTGTTTGTACTTACGGCAGATCAAACAACATTTACAACGCTGTTTACAACCGCAAGTTCCGAAAAAATACCTATAAGCACAAAAATGCAGGTTTTTCAGGCCATTACATCTGCGATAATCGGCTTGCTTACATTAATCTTTTCCATTATTTATACGGTGCAGATTTTTTCATATATGCACAACAAGCGCAAGGTGGATTTTTACGGTTCACTTCCAATCAGCAGAGCAAGACTTTTCCTTGCTAAATATTGTGCGGCTTATTTGTTCTCTATTGTGCCTATGCTCGTGTTTATGGGCATAATTGCTATTATTTCTATTTGTACGGGCACATTAATGAGGTCTGAGGTTACTCATATGTACCTGAACTTTGTAATCGGTACGCTTGCTTGCATTAGCGCTTACGGATTTCTTTCGGCTTGCTGCGGCACTACATTCAACACAATTATTATGTTTATTGCCGTTTGCATTTGCTATCCGCTGTCTATGATATTTGTAAGAAGTTATATTGACGCTTTCTTTGCAGGCTCATATACAGGCAACTTCTCAGACAGCTTTATTACAAATGCACTCAATCCGATTTCTGCTTACTTTGGCAGCAACTTAATTTATTGGATAATCTTCAGCATAGCTTGCGTTGCTTTTGGCACATTGCTTATTATGAAGAGAAGATCCGAAAGAGCGCAGACCTCATTCGCTTATTATATACCTTGCCATATTATCAAGGTAATAGTATCATTCCTTGCCGGTATGTTCCTCGGCACATTATTCGGCTCGCTCAATGTATTTGGCAACGGCCTGGCAGGCTTTGTATTCGGCTTTATTCTTGCAAGTGCGCCTACATTCCTTATTGTTCATATGATTTTCTATAAGGGAGTAAAGCAGATTGTACGCACACTTCCCATTTACGGCGGTCTTGCAGTTGTTGTAATTGCAGGCGTGGCGCTCATTAACTTTGATATATTCGGCTACAACAGCTTTGTGCCAAAGGCAGACGATGTAAAGAGCGCAGGTATGCTTAGCTCAACATACGGCACTGTTGCCGATGATGTTGCACATTTAAGCAAGAAAAGCGCCGAGGACTTTACAGATAAAAAGGATATCGAAACCATTATAAATGCACACAATTCTATTCTCGGTATCAGAAAGCCTGACCTTTCGGCAAAATCAAAGTTTTGCTGCGTATGGGGAAGTATGCTTTATAATGCAATCGGTGATTATAGATATGATGAGGCGATTACTGTTGCATATAAGCTCAACAACGGAAGAACCGTAACAAGATATTATTCTCAGAGTTTACTTGCTTTGGCTAATGACTTTGATTATGAGCCGTATGACTATACAGATGATATTTATGATGAAAGCTATGGTTACAGTTACAGCGAAACTGATTTTTCGGGAATTTACACTAAGGCAATGTCAATTTTCTCATCAAAGCAATATATAATGAAGTATTCGGGTGTGGCAAATGCAGATCTTAACGCTGATTATAATGTAAAAAGCGTTATTGTTCATGGAATGTTTAATTTCTCGGATGACAGCACAAATTCGGCAAGTATTGATAATTACAGCGGTTATGAACTTGATGAAGAGAAAAAAGACCCCAAGGCTGATGCAGTAAGAAACAGTATGATGAATGAGATTAACGCAGCGTTCAAAAAAGACCTTAAGGCTGACGATAAGTATCTTAACGGTGTTTTGTATGACCCGTTCGCACTGATGTATAAGAACAATCCCTATTATGATTCATCTTATGATGAGGATTCGGTTTACAGCTTTGAGTCTTTAAAATATATCCGTCAAAAGTATTCTCAGGACTATGTTTGCAAGCTGGATTTATGCTATCGCAAATCTAATACAACGGGAGCAAATTACATTTTAAGCTCGTATGCAACAGATTCGGAGTATTACTATGTGCCGAAGTCATATACAAATACCATTGAAATTCTCAAAAAATACGGCATACTAAATTCTGACTGCACACTCAACAAAAACTCGGAGTTTTGCAGCGGCAATGACAGCGATGTCGCTTATTATGAGAGATAATTAAATTACAGAGCGACTGCATTTTAGCAGTCGCTCTTTTCCTTTGACAAAGGCGCTGTAATCTATTATTATATTAGTAGTAAATTGATAGGAGATGACGGCTGTGGAATTATACAAGGGCAGACCGCAGAGTACAGAGGGCAGGCTCGACAGAGAGGTAAGAGTATATGATTTGCTCGACAGTTTGGGCATTGAGTATTTGCGAACAGACCACGCACACGCAGACACAATGGAGGCTTGCAATGAGATTGACAAGGTGCTTGATGTGCTTATTTGCAAAAACCTGTTTTTATGCAACAGACAGAAAACAAAGTTTTATTTGCTTATGATGCCGGGGGACAAGCCTTTTAAAACGAAGGAACTTTCAAGTCAGATAAATTCGGCAAGACTTTCTTTTGCGTCTGCCGAGGCTATGGAAGAGTACCTTGATATACAGCCGGGGTCTGTAAGCGTTATGGGACTTATGAATGACAAGGAAAATGCCGTTAATCTTCTTGTTGACGAAGATGTGCTAAAGGGCGAGTATGTAGGCTGTCACCCCTGCGTGAATACCTCAAGCCTTAAAATAAAGACGACAGATGTTTTTGATAAGTTTTTAAAAGCGGTAGGGCATACGGCAACAGTCGTGCATTTGACAGGAGAATAAACACAAGTAAAAAAGACTTCTGCAAATGGAAGTCTTTTGATGTATATATGTAAAATTTTATTTACATTGCATTTGATATATGATATAATGCTGATAATAAACATTTATGGAGGTTTATCTATGCAATACAAAATTGAGGGAGGTTCACTTCCGATAGTGGAAGTATCTCTTGAAAACGGCGAGACTATTATTACACAGGGCGGCGGAATGGTATGGATGTCGCCAAACCTTAATATGGAAACTTCAGGCGGCGGAGTAGGCAAGATGTTCAGCAAAATGGTGTCGGGAGAGTCTATTATGCAGAACCGCTACACAGCTATGGGCGGCCCGGGCTTCATTACTCTTGCTTCATCTTTCCCGGGTTCAATCATTCCTTTTGAGATTCAGCCTAATATGCCTATAATCGTTCAGAAATCGGGTTTCCTTGCAAGTTCTGCAACTGTTGACCTCTCTGTACATTTTAATAAAAAAGCCGGTGCAGGCTTTTTTGGAGGCGAAGGCTTCATACTTCAAAAGTTATCGGGTTACGGAACTGCTTTTGTTGAGATTGACGGCTACTGCAAGCAGTATAACCTTGCACCCGGTCAGCAGATTGTTGTTGATACAGGCAACCTTGCTGCAATGGATGCATCTTGTCAAATGGACATCCAGCGTATTAAGGGTGTTAAGAATATGTTACTCGGAGGAGAGGGTTTGTTTAATACAGTTATTACAGGCCCGGGCAGAGTGTTCTTACAGTCACACCCAATTTCTACAGTAGCGGCAGCTATCCGTCCTTTTATTACAACAAACTAAGTTAATAGCTGCATAATTTACGGAGCTGTAAAAAAACAGCCCAAATAAAAAACGACTGCATTCTAACCTAAAGGTAGGAATGCAGTCATTTTTTTGATATAATTTATTTGTAATGAAAAACCATATCAACAAGGTATATTATACACCGTATCAATTAAAATTACCACCTAAAATTGAAAAATAATAGAAATATCTGATCCTGTATATACATTTAAAGAGGTTTTTCATCATATTGATCTAAATAACACCTTGACGGAACAAAGATAACTGCCAATGCAAATAAATACAGCCGGGTATGGAAGAAAAGCAGTATAAAGCACAGACCATAAGTATTCAATATTCTTCATATTTTTATACAATTTCAAGAATATAAGAAAAAAATCACCGAGACTCACTTTTTCGTGAATCTCGGTTTTTTTGATATGCTGTTTTTACAGCACCTTTTAAATTGGGTTTAGATTAAGAAATATCTACATCACTTCTGCTTGAAGTACGAATGCGGATACATGTACTGCTTGCAACAGTTGAAGGACTTTTCATTGTGATTGTGTCATTACTACCGGGTGTTAATGCTGAAATAGCAGGTGTAGAGCTGTTTGTGTTGTTAAGAACAACACCGCTCGACATTGTGTATTCAACACGCTTCTTAGTAGCCTGATCCCAGATGTTTGTGCCGACTGTTGTTACAGTATATTGAAGAATATATTTGCGTTCTGCACTCATATTCAGCTTTTGAACATTAAAAGTAATTGACTTTACATTATCAATAGTAGTAACGGTCTTAAACTGATAAGGGCTTGTTGTTGTGTCAAATCTTGCAAGAATTAGCCTGTATTCTACATTAGGGTCAGCATAGAGGAAATAATCGTTTTTATTGCCATAGCCACCTGACGGATTTTCTACATCCATAAAACCGCCGGGATTTGATGTTTCGTTGTAAGCACTTACTGTTGGCATATTTACATATCCCTGAACATCACTGCCTGAATTACCGTAAACAGAAAGCTGTTTTGAAATCATATCGCTTGTGCGTTCACAGTATGATAAATCATAACCTCGTTTAGCTACATCTGCCATAGCAAACATACCGCTTATACAGGTTGTAGATATAATAGCAAGTATACAAACAACTGCTAAAAGCTCAACCAGAGTAGCACCTGCTTTTGCCTTTATAGAGCGTTTGGAGAGATATTTTTTGATATTTTTGGTTTTCATTGCATATCCTCCTTACTCTGCAAATTCCGGCTTGGTAACAACACCCTCACAGGTTGTTGTTCCGTTTGTGCCATAATCAACATAGGTTGTTATCTTGTAAGATACCATTTCCTTGCCTTCGCTATTTACATATTTACCTTGAAATTCAACAACATATGCCATTTCAGATGTGTCAAAAGGTCTTGAGCTTATTGACGCTGTATCATACTGCTTAGCAGTCATTGAATTGTCAAGAGCGTTTACATCATCATTAATACTTGTTTGAATTATTGAGTCAAATTTCAGACCTGTATTTGGCTGATTGGCAAAAAGCTTGTTTTTAGATAAGTCTAAGCTTGAATCCCATACTGATGTTGGATTGTGAGAAGGTGTCTTTTCAACATATGTCATAACAATGTCACAATACATCTGAGCTTTTGCAGAAGCCTTGTTCATAAGGCTGTTTTTGGTAATTGATTCATAGCTGATTGCAAGACCGGTGGCAGTAGCCGAAACGGCTATTGCCATGATCATAATTGCGCAAATAAGTTCAAGAAGAGAAAAGCCTTTTTTACTTTTAAAGTGTTTTTTCAATATCGGTTTTTTCCTCTTCATTTAGAAATACTTCCCTTCAAAGCTTACTTTGTCTGTTTTTAAATCGTTGTGAATGCTGTAGCTTATAGTGCTGTCTTTGTTTATTTCCTTTGCATAGTAGTAAGGATTTGTTGCAGTCCATTTCTGCCAGAAAGCACTGCTTAAGATGTTGAAGTCTGACTTTTCATTAGGGAAGTAGTAGTAGCCTTCATTAAGTGAATATGTCAGTCCGTCATCAAGCACAAGTTCAGTATCACGGGTGATATGGAGCAAAGATCCGTCAACAGGTGTTTTATTAGTTTGAATTTCGGTTGTACCGTCAGTTTTTGTTATAGTAGTTTTTGTAATAAGCTCACATATTGAGTCTGAATAGCCACCGTAGGTATTAATGAACAAACCATTATTAGCACCACTGCCATCCAATTTATTTGCACCTATTGAAATAGCATCGCCCTTGAGTGTAGCGTTGTTTCCCTTGACTGTATTGCCAAAGTCACAGTAAATTGCTTTTGCTGTGTATGCACCGTTGTTTTTAAGAGTGCCGCCGTTTGAAGCTTCAAACTTAATTACAGAACTGCTCTGATTAAGCTTGCTGTCGGCAACGGTAGTGTTTATAGTTCCGCTTTGTACCCAGTCAATACCTGAAGAATCAGAATCTTCCTGTTCTGTTGAGTGGCTATCAAAGTAGTCTTTTGCTTTATCGTCGAAAAGATTAAGTCCTTCTTTCGGTATATCTGTGTATTTGCCTGCCTTTACTGTGTAAGTGGTTCCGTTTGCTGTTTCTACAGTAAAGTCATTGATTACTGTCAGTGTAAATGAGCTTTCACCCCAGTATGGCATTACATTGAATGAAGCTGTAGCATCATTTTGCTTGATTTTATTTGCTCCTGAAGAGGTAATAGTGGTTTTTTTAGTGCCACTATCAGTAGCAAAATCACTTGTAGGAAGATTGGTTTGATTAAAGTTATAAGGATACATCTTGTTTCGGTTATAGTATAATTCCTCTCCCTGTTCAGGTCCAATACTTAAAACGACACTACGGCTTCTAATATTAATATTAACATTTGAATTTAAATCCATTTGATTAACATTATACCAAAGATAATTGAACTCTGTGCCGGCATACAGGTCTATATAGCTTTTGTTTGACGCTGTAGGCATTGCAGATGGTGCACAATAAGTATAATAATCCTCCCAACCTGTATAGTAGCTGCTTTTAGGAATATTTGTACATACAAGTGGATTATCTGTTGTCTTGAAAGTTCCGTCGCTATTAAGAAAACATACAGTTTTTTTGCCAGAGTCAGTTTTTTCTTCATATGCTGAGTGCATATTTTTGAGATTACCATTTGAATCGAGCATGGAACTATATTTGTCAATACCGTTGAGATTTTTATAGTGGCTGTCCGTACTTAAATCTTTGATTTTCGTAAGTTTATTTGGCGTATCCGGATCAAATAAATCAATACCTGTTTGATTTATAGCTTCTGTTTCAATAGGTAAAAAATAGTATCCTTTATTATATACGGCCGCCTCTGCATAGTTAGGATTTTTACATATAATATTATCCTTGGTAAAGTAAATTACTACACCTTTGTCTGTAGCAAAGTCACTACCAGCATATTTTACAGCAGCACCTTTTTGACCGGCTGAGGTTTTACAAGCCATATTACCGCCGATTACAAGAAATTTGCACTCCAAAGTACAGCCATATGATGCATCAGAATTAGGATAGTAACAAATATCCTGTAAGTCTACACCTGTACTTGATTTTACATCAGTACCTGAATAATTACCAAGAAGATAGATACCGTTGTTATATGCAATAGCTCTGCAACGGCTTCCTGAGCTACTTGTGATTTTTAATGCCTTATCAAAAACAAGTGGAAAAAATGATGAAATTGGTGTTTTTTCTGCTTCATTACGAAGAATATATGTCAAACCGCCTTTATCTTCCATACCTTGAATTGTACGGAAATCTCTTTCTTCATTTAAAGTAGATTTAATTTGAGATTTTAAAAGAGAGAAAGCTGTCTGGTCACCGAGCGTAAGGAAACCTGTGCTACTTGCGGCAGGTGGAGTAGAAAATTTCTTTTCAGACATTCTGAGTGATGTGCCTAATTCTTTCTTTTCCCAATGCTGGGTAACTTCAAATTTAGCTGAAATATCACCTGTGTTGCCACCGTTTGTGTTGTTGTACTTGCTTTCTGAACCTACAGCTGTAATAGTATATTCAGTGTCTGAAGTCTTTGTTATTTTAACATAAGCGTTGCCAATAACTGTAAAGTCTGTGCTATCAATAAAATTCTGTGCGTCAGATGCATTTGAAAAATCCTTTACCTGAACATTACCGGATGCATCATAGTAGAAAACATAATATTTTGAATCATCGATATTTGTAGGTAAGTTAAGCTTGCCGTCATTCAAGAAATCCTCAGCTATATCAAGAGCACTTTTTGAGGAAACATATGCCTGACGAGAATTCATTGATGTACCGGTTTCTTTTTGCTGGAGCATTGCAATAGATAAAAAAGAGGTTGTTGTTAAGAAAAGGACTGCAGCCAAGGCTATGGCAAGCACCATAGAAAAACCCTTTTTGCTGTTAATCCTTCTCTTCTTTGTAGTGAATTTCTTCATAAAAAAACTCCTTTCGATTATTGAAATACAATTAGTTAATAACTGAATACATACCGAACATTGCCTGTACGATAGAAATTACAACGAAACCTACGATACCGGCGATAATGATTGTCATTGCAGGTGTCATTGCATCTGTCATACGCTGTGTAGCGTCGGTTGCCTGTTCGTCGTACATATCTGCCATTTTGTTAAGGGAATCACTGAGCATACCGCTTTCCTCACCGACTCTTATCATTGATACAAAGAGCGGATCGAAAGCTTTTGGATATCTTGAAAGAGAAATATTGATCGGTGTACCGATTCTTACATCTTCAATTACCTGGTTAAGACAGTCGGACATAAATTTGTTGCCTACTACATCTCTTGAAAGTTCAAGTGAGTAAAGAATGTTTACACCGGAAGAAGTAAGTGTTGCCATCATATTTGCAAATCTTGTAAGCTGGTTAAGTCTTAAAACTTCGCCGATAATCGGGATTTTAAGCTGGAATGTTGACCACCACATACAGAATGAATAGTTCTTTTTGTAAAGAATTCTGAGTGTAACTACAATTGCAACGATAATAAGAATAATGAGCCAGCCGTAATGAATAAGTACATCTGAAATACCCATTGTAATTTGCGTCATTATCGGAAGTTCGGAGTCAAAACTTTCAAACAATCCTTTAAATGACGGAAGTACAACTACACTCATTACTATGATAAGTCCGATTGTAAGAATGAGGAGGAAGATAGGGTAAATCATTGCACCCTTGATCTTGTTTTTAAGTGTGATTTCCTTTTTGAGAAGACTAACGCACTTATCAAATGCTTCATCAAGTCGACCGTTTGCCTCACCTGTTTGAATAATGTTTACATAAACAGTCGGGAAAGTTTTAAATGAGCTTAGCGACTGCGAAAGAGTAATACCGTTGTAGAGGTTTGCGGTTATTTCCTGTAAAATTCTCAACATATTCTTATCTTTTTCAGTGTCACACATTACGGCCATTGCAACCGAAAGCGAAATACCCGAACGAATCATCAATGCCATCTGGTGCATAAATGTAAGAAGTCGCTTGTTGCTTATTTTTATTGTATGTACATCTTTTGAACCGCCAAGATCACGCTGCCAGATCGGAATATCTTCCTGCGAACCTTTTTTTACTTCATTAATGGAAATAGCGATAAGACCACGCTGTTCAAGCTTTCGCTTAACCTCTTCCTTGGTGTTTGCTGTCATACGGTTACGATATTTACGATTTTTTTCGTTTACCGCTACATAAGAAAATTCCATTATTTTTACCTCCTGTTAAGATAAGCGTTTGTGCTGTTTTGCGGGAGATTAGAATACTGTGGCATTGGAGCGGTCAACTGCTGCGGTGTTTGCTGTGGTATTCCCGGTGCGCCCGGCTGCGGAGCATTGTTGCCGCCTGTAAGTGCTGCGTTATCAGCCACATCGTAACTGTACTTGTCGGCAGTTTCTTTTGAAATAAGTCCTCTTTTGAGGAGGTTTTCGATACTCAACTTTCTTGTAATCATACCTGTCTGCTGGTTCAAAGAAATCATCTGTTCAATCTGCGGAATCTTATCTTCACGAATAAGGTTAGCGATAGCAGAATTAACAAACATAATTTCAAATGCACCGATACGGCCCGGACGGTCTGATCTTGGAAGCAAACGCTGTGAAATTACTGCCTTAAGTGTGGTTGAAAGCTGGTTGAGTGCCTGTTTCTGCCTTTCAACAGGGAACATATCTATAAGACGGTCAATTGTTTTTGCGGCACTCTCTGTATGAAGCGTTGAAAAAACAAGGTGGCCTGTTTCTGCTGCACGAAGAGCGATTGACATTGACTCAAGGTCACGAATCTCACCCATGAGGATAATATCAGGGTCTTCACGAAGTGCCGATTTAAGTGCTGACGAGTAAGTTTCACTGTCTTCGCCGACTTCTCTCTGGTTAATAATACATTTTGCAGGGGAGTGCATATACTCAACAGGGTCTTCAATTGTGATAATGTGCAGTTCTTCTCGATGGTTAATTTCATTGATAAGAGCTGCAAGTGTTGTTGACTTACCGCTACCGGTAGGACCTGTTACAAGTACAAGACCTTCCTGCAGGTTAAGAATTTTTGCAATAGACCGCGGCAAATTTAAATCGCCGAGTTTTGGAGGATTCATTTTGATTACACGCATTACAAGCGTCGCACCGTGGCGCTGCTTGAATGCATTAACTCTGAATCGTGCGAGGTTTTCAAACTGATAAGCCGAGTCGATATCGCCTGTGTTGCAGAACTTAAGGTAATCGGCAGGCTCAAGAACCTCGTCAATATACTGCATAACTGTGTCCTCGTCAAGAATCTCTGTGCCTTTGTAGTTCATAATTTTACCGTTTTTACGGTAAGAAGGCAAGTTATTGCTTGCAAGGTGAATATCAGACGCACCGTTTTCAACGGCAAATCTGACCATCTCTTCAAATTCCATAAAACTTACTCCTTAATCTTCCTGATAGATTTCTGATACAGTGTCAATGAATGTATCAAATGATATAATACCGTCATACAACAGCTTTTTAAGGTTATCACGAAGTGAAATCATACCCTCTTCTCTTGCTATTGTGTCAATTTCATCTGTGGTTTTTCCAAGATGAATGGCATTTTTAATTGCTCTTGAAACAGGCATAACCTCGTGTACCGCAATTCTTCCCTTATAACCTATGTTGTTACAAGCAGGGCACTGACCCGGTTTGTAAAGTGTGAGCTGCTTTGTAATTGGGAGTCCGAGAAGTCTAAGCTCGTCATCTGTTGCATCATATGCTTGCTTACACTCCGGGCAAAGTCTTCTTACAAGCTTTTGGGCAATAACGCCGAGCATAGAAGAAGATACCATATAAGGCTCAACACCCATATCAATAAGTCGGACAACCGAGCTGGCTGCGTTATATGTATGGATTGTTGAAAGTACAAGGTGACCTGTGATAGCGGCTCTTGCTGCGATATCTGCGGTTTCCTGGTCACGAATCTCACCGATCATAATAATATCAGGGTCCTGACGGAGGATAGAACGAAGAACGCTTGCAAATGTAAGTCCTGCTTTTTCATTGATATTAACCTGTGTAGCACCCGGCAAAACCATTTCGACAGGGTTTTCAACTGTTACAATGTTTTTGTCTTCGGTGTTAAGAGCTGAAAGAGCAGCGTAAAGTGTGGTTGACTTACCTGAACCTGTTGCACCCGAAAGAAGAATGATACCACGGCTTGAGGTTAAAAGCTGGTCGAATTTCTCAAGGTTTTCGGGGAGAAAACCGATGTTCTTTTTATCGAGCTTCATACCGAGTGCGGTTGTAATTCTGATTACGATTTTTTCGCCATAAACACAAGGAAGAGAAGATACACGCATATCAATTTTTTGATTATTGATATTGTAGTGAATTCTGCCGTCCTGCGGAATTCTTTTTTCCGCAATGTTCATACCGCTGATAAATTTAATACGGCTCGTTACAGAGGGAGCGAGCTCCTTGCTTGAGTCCATATATTTAATAAGTTTACCGTCAACACGGAAACGAATTACCAATTTCTTTTCCTGAGGCTCAAGGTGAATATCGGATACACGCTGTCTTACAGCCTCGGCTATCATATTGTTTACAAATTTAATGATAGGCTGATCTTCAATATCCTCTTGATCTTCGGTGGATACTGTGTCCTCAGTTTTTTTCATCTGGCTCTGTACAAATTCCTGAGCCTCGTCTATTACCGCTTCTTTGTCCGACACACTGAAAATTTCGTCATGTTTGATTTTAAGTTGTGTAGGAGTACATATAGCGGTTTTTATTTTTCTTTTTGTATAGTTGTTAAGAGTATAAATTGCTTTATAATCAAGCGGATTTGTCATGGCAATCAAGAGATAATTGCCTTCAATGGTAAGCGGCATAACGCCGAGGTCTTCCATCATCTGCTCCGGAATGAGCTGGGCTACATCGTCTGATATGTAGTAGGAAGTAAGGTCAACAAGCGGCAAATGCATTTTCTTTGCCATAAGGTCATAAATCTGATCCTCTGTGACAACGCCTTCTTTTATCAACGCTTGTTCAAGAGTAAGAGTATTGTCTTCCATATAAAGCATTTCAACACGCTTTAATGTTTTTAAACTTACTGTACCGCTTTTAACGAGATCGTCACTCAAGTTAAAAACAGAGTTTTTCATAATATAATCATCCTTTCACGGGAATTGACAAGATTAATAGCTAAGGCTGAAAAGACCGAAGTAAAGGTCTAAACCGTAGTTAATTACATTGACTAAGAACAAGCTGCAAAGTGAACCGATGCAGAGAAACGGGCCAAAGGGGAAATAGCTTGAAACTTCGTTTTTTGAAAATATTTTTTTGAAAAGCAAAAATATTATATAAAGGAAAGCTATAAATACGGCGATTAAAAGTCCTGAAAATACCATAGGAAACCCAAGGCAAGCACCAAGTGCAAGCATAAGTTTTACATCGCCGAAGCCCATTCCGTTCTTTTTGAGAATTACAATAGAAAATAAATTTATAAGCATAAGCGAACCGCCGCCGCATACAGCACCAAGCGGAATACTCCACCATTCTTTAATAAAGATTTGCTGCGTGAAAAGGTCGGTTATTGCAAGCGCAACACAAAGCACTGCAAGTGCAATTGTGAATTGGTCGGGAATAATTGTATATTTAAAGTCACTCATAGCTATGAGGAGCATTGTAATCGAAATTAATAAAAAGAAAATCGTGTAATAAGAATAGCCGAAAAACGCAAAGATGCCTAAGTTAAATATAGCAAACAAAGCGGAAGTGCAAATTCCGCTTTGTTTGAAAATATACCTTGTGCCTAAAAGACTTTCGTCCGGCTCTTCATCATAGTCGCACAGCCATTTTGCAGGCACGACATTCATAAGCCTGTATGCGAGCATACAGAGTACAACTGACAGTATTAAAATTACTGCGAGAGTTATATAGGTTGAAATTTGTGAAAAGTCGATTGGAAGTAAATTAGCCATAGTAAAGTCCTTATAATTATGTAGTTGGTTCTGTTGGTGCAGTAGTTGCAACCTGCTTTGTTGAGTCGAAATAGTACAATGTTACATCGAATGAGGTCGAGTAATCACTGCTGTCTTCCATTGGTGACATTATGAGTGAATTAATAAAGTAACAACCCTTTGATTCCTGTTCAAGGTAATGAACAAGTTTGAGTGTGTTCTCTTCTGAGCCGTTGTAGCTGAAAGAAAGATTTGTTTTAAAAAGCGGAACACCGCCCTTTGATGTTCTGCCCTGGTCATCCTGAATACTTTCACCACGGTTAAGTGATGTCATATCAATACCGAGGTCGGCAAAGATAGACTGTAAATCCTCAACAGATGATTTTGCGTCAATATAAAGTGCTTCTTGATTTTCGTCATACTGCTGAGTCATTTGTTCAATTCTTTTTTCAACATTTGTCTGATCAGCAAGTACTGAGTCACAGTCGGCAATTTGAGCTGAAATTGCAGCATGATCTTCATTGTATTTTGGAAGCCTTGTAATAGTTGGTACTACAAGTGCAACCAATATAATTACAAAAACAATGAGAAGTACTAAAAAGGCGATAATTGAACCCGGAATTTTATTTTTCTTCATTATTTTTCCCTCCCTTAATTTTCAGCATTGCTGTTATTGGTTGATTCATTAGCAGCGTTTCTTGCTTCAACAGTTGTTTTGTCTGTTGTAATTTGTGCAGAAAGCTGATAAAGACCTGAATCCGGATCATCTGCAACCGAGAAGGTTTCATTCATTATAAAATATCCGTCCTCTTTGATGCTGTTCTGTAAATCAATAAAGGCAGGGAAGTCTTTGATTGTACCGCTGACCGGAATAGAGTAGCTTTCATCACCGTCAGTAGTATGAGTAATATTGTAACTGCCAAAGCTTTTCATTTTATTAACAACCTGTGTGTCAAGCTGATTAATTACATCTTCGCAATAAAGCTGTGTTCTCGGTAAAAGCTCGGCATCCTGTGACTGATTTTCCAAAGCTTGGGTAATGTCATCTCTTTGTTGAATAAGAGTTTTTGCATAGTCGTACTTTGTATCGTTATAAATCATATTATCTACAACGCTTCTGCCCAAGTAGAAACCAAAGAAAGCAAGTCCCGCAACACAGAGTATGCCAAGACCGACACAACCGACTTTTGCAGCCTTTGCACTGTCATTAAGTGTTTTAGCCTGTTGAGCCTTTAGTCCGTAAATAAGGTTGTTCTCAAATACTGTACCGCAGTTCATAAGTTCATTCATAAGGAAGTATGAACCGTTTTTGTAGAAGTCATCTCTTGCTTTAAGTGACGGCTCCGGAACTACAGAGCCTGTATTGAATGTATCAGATACAAGCATAACCTCGCCTGCAAGTCCAAAACCTACAAAATAGTTGCGGATGTGAGGAATGTAAGCCAAGAAGTCACTTAAGAATATCTGGTCAATGCTGATGTTGAGCGACATTGTAACAAGGCGAACATTGCGGACGATATCATCTATAAGGTTTTCTGCAATATCGTCAATCTTTCTTTTTGAAGACGCATTTCTGCATTCATTTTTAAATCCGTATCCGGCGGTACGCAGGTAATCAATAGCGGCAGCCGTGCTTAAATCTCTGTCTTCTTCAATTACCTGTAAAATTTCATCTACAGGGGATGTAAATTCGTGACAGTAGAGAGGCACACCGTTTTTGGCGATAAAAACTCTGACTGCCGAATAGTCCATACTGATGAGAGCTACGGTTTTGTTAAAGCTGTAGATTGTTTTTTGAGCAGCATAAATCATTGCCGCCTCTGACGGAATAATCTGGATAAGATTAAGTGAGAAAGACTTAAATCCTGCAACAAGGTCATCCGCAAGTGCTTTCGGCATTGCAAAAGCCTTAGATGTGATTTCTTCGCTGACTTCTTTTGTTTTGTATGTAGAGTAATCCTTGTAAATTACCGAGAAGTCGGAAACCGCCTCGCCGACAAAATCTCTGATTCTGTCAATTGCAAGTCCTTCAATTATTCTTTTGGCACCTCTGATATGCTGATACTCCTGACAGGTAAGGTCGTAGCTTTCTACCATAAGAATAACATCACGAACCTCACTGTGGTTCATTGTGCTTAGTCCGTCTTTTACAAGGCGGGCGAGTAAAGCAGGGTCTTCCCATACGGAGCTTTTGTCTTTTAATACAGCCTTGTCAACAGGAATAATAAGAGGGGAGGAGAAAGAGTAGGCTTTCTTTTCGTTAGGGTCAGCCTGTTTCTTACTGTTACCTTTATTTGCAGTGCCGTTAGCAGCTGCCTCGCCTACAGTTTCGCAGGCTGTTATGCAAAGGTATCTTTTGGCAATCTGCACCAGTACATAATTCATATTTAATACACCACCTGAAAATTTATGCTTGTTTAAGCTTATCAAAACCGTTAAAAATTTTTAAACCGATTTGATTATAAAATTACTTTAAAGAATAAATTAAAATAATTTTATAATCAAACAGGGCAAATCAGGGCATATCATCTAAAAGTTATTAACAATACACAAAAATTGAGTTTAATACACCGAAAAACCTATATATATTTCAAAAGGCTCGCACTCGGCGAGCCTTTTGCTTGTATGTTGTCGGTCATCAGCAAAACCGAGATTGCATATTTTTTACCAAAATCAGAATAATGATGTAACAGTCTCACTACCCGTAAAAGCTTTTGCAGAATCAGCTCCACCAGGAGTGATTGAAGAATCAAGGTTCTTACCGCTACTATCCAACCAATAGCATTTATCATCCGTTGAATCCCACTTAAGAGTATATTCTGTACCGCCAATTGTGCGTGAGTCAGAAATTTTGATGCTTTGAAGTGACTTTTTGGAAACTACAGTAGCTACTGTAGTTGATGCAGCATCAGTATAAACAGATGTATCTTTAGCAATGATCTGAGCGTGAGCCTCTTTAAGAGCAAGCTCAAGTGTCTGTGCGTCTGAAAGTGCACTACTTCTCTGTGATGATGCGATTGTTGAAGATACAACCGGAATAGCAATAGCTGCGAGAATTGCAAGGATTGCAATTACTACTACGAGCTCTACGAGTGTAAAGCCTTTTTTGCTGTTCTTCTTAACTTCTTCGATTTTTGCAGTCTTTACTGCCTGAATTTCGTTCATTGTTTTTACCTCTCTTTTTAATAATAATTTGTGAGCCGTTTTGTGGAAACCGCAACGACGGTTGCTGATAGGATTTTGCGTTACCGTTCCCGTTAAACAAGTTTATTATATACCACAGTGGCAGAAAATGCAATATTTTTTTGCTAAAAAAAGTTAATAAAACACATTTTTATTATTTTGCACAAACTTTACTGCGTTAAATTGTTAAAAGTGCCGTTAATTTTTTCTGTTTGAAAGATTTAGCGTTGTAATATTTCCGTCTATTATACACCCTCTTGCTTTGTCGTAAAGAGCAATAGCATCATCGGGTAATTTTGTACCGTCAATGGTTTTGTCGTTTGCATCAAATTTGCCGTCATTATTTGAATCAACTGCAAAATACACCTTGCTTTTACAGATAACAGGATAATACGGTGTGCCAAAAAGATGTTCGGGCTGAATAATATGCTCAAGTTTATTAGCGGCTATAACTTCAGAAATTTGTATAGTATTTGTGCTTGCATGGATATATTTTGTGTTATCTGCACCCGCAACAGCCGCATCGGCTTCTTTAAAGGCATATTCTATGGTGCTTGCGTTGGTTTTTGCCCTGCTTACTATAGATGACGCAGTAGTAGATGCAACTATTGGTATAGCTATAGCTGCGAGAATAGCCATTATGGCAATTACCACTACAAGTTCTACCAATGTAAAGCCTTTTTTGCTTTTGATTTTTTTTGCAGGAACTAATGATTTAAATCGCACGCTTATGCGTGAATTTGGTGTTCTTTTTTCTTTCATTTTTTCTCCCTCATTCAAAATATAATATTTTGCAAAATATTATTACAGCAAATATTGTACACCGAAAGTAAAAATAATGCAAGTGCATTTTTATAGTTTTTATGCCGTTTTTTTTATTAATTTGTTGAAAATAATAATGTCCTTGATTTATTAAAAAACAGTACCAATTGTAAAACTTTTTTAATATTTTTGTTGATATATTGCTTAAAAGACAGTTAATTTAATTGTGTATTAAACACGGTTTTTCGTAAAAATTCTCTATACTATTTATATAGGGATTTTTTAACGGTTAAATAACGGGTAAATTTTCGTTTTATCATTTACAAAACCGAACATATGTGGTATGATGTTAAATGTTAAATTATGTATTTTTATCGGAGGATTTTACTATGGACGCTTATAAAAAGGAATTTATTGAATTTATGGTTGATTGCCAAGTGCTTAAATTTGGCGATTTCGTAACAAAAAGCGGCAGAAAGACACCGTTTTTCGTAAACACAGGTTTTTACAGAACCGGTGCACAGCTCCGAAAGCTCGGCGGTTACTATGCCGAGGCAATCAAAGAGAAGTTCGGTCTTGACTTTGATGTGCTTTTCGGTCCTGCCTACAAGGGTATTCCGCTTTCTGTTGCCGCTGCTATTGCTATCAGCGAAAAGTACGATACAGATATTCGCTACTGTTCAAACCGTAAAGAGGTTAAGGACCATGGCGACAAGGGCATTTTGCTCGGCAGTCCTATAAATGACGGCGACAAGGTTGTTATTATTGAGGATGTTACAACAGCAGGTACTTCTATTGAGGAAACTCTCCCGATTATCAAGGCGCAGGGCAATGTTAATCCAATCGGTCTTGTTGTATCTGTTGACAGAATGGAAAGAGGCAAGGGTACAAAGAGTGCTCTCTCTGAAATCGAGGAGAAATACGGCTTAAAGACTACTGCAATCGTTACAATGGCAGAGGTTGTAGAGCACCTTTATAATAAGGAATACAAGGGCAAGGTTATCATTGATGACAAGCTCAAGGCTGCCATTGACGCTTACTATGAGCAGTACGGCGTAAGGGAATAATTTTAATTTAAAAATAATCGGAGGTGAATGGTATGGCAAACGAGCATAGCGGACATCGTGACCGTATTCGCAAGAGATTTCTTGAAAACGGCTTTGACGGCTTTGAACCGCACGAGGTACTTGAAATGTGCCTTTTCTATGCCATTCCCCGAAAAGATACAAATGCGCTTGCGCACCGCCTGCTTGATAGATATATGACAATAGCCGGGGTGTGCGACGCACCCGTAGACGAGCTTATGCGGGAATTTTCACTTTCGCAGTCGTGTGCGGTTTTTCTTAAAATGCTCCCCGAATTTGCAAGGGTGTATAAAGAATCAAAAACGGAAAATCATAATGTCATCGAGCTTGAACACCTCGGAGAAATGTTTATAGATAAGTTTATAGGCAGAACCAACGAGGCGGTGGCGCTTATGCTCGGAGATGCAAAGGGCAGAATGATTTTCTTTGATATAATTGCCAAAGGCTCGCTTAATTCCTCGGATGTTCCGCTGAGAAAGATAGTTGACCTTGCTTTAAGGCACAACGCCAAAACCGCCTTTTTGGGGCACAATCATCCGAGCGGCTCGGCTTTGCCCTCGCAAAGCGATCTGACTTCTACAAAAATTATAAGACGAACTCTTGACAGCATAGGAGTAAACCTTGTTGACCATTATATTGTGACGGAGTTTGACTATGTTTCCCTGCGTGACAGTGAAATGTCGGGAAGTATTTTTTTATTGTAATAAGGTTGATTTTATGGAATTTAAACTGAAATCCAAATATAAGCCTACGGGTGACCAGCCTGCTGCGATTGATGAGCTTGTAAACAGCATTGAGTCGGGCAACAGAGAGCAGACTTTGCTCGGTGTTACGGGTTCGGGCAAAACCTTTACTATGGCTAATATAATAGAAAGAACGCAAAGACCAACCCTTGTGCTCGCTCACAACAAAACCCTTGCGGCTCAGCTTTGCAGTGAGTTTAAGGAGTTTTTCCCCGACAATGCGGTGGAATACTTTGTGTCTTATTACGATTACTATCAGCCTGAGGCTTACATTGCAAATACAGATACTTATATAGAAAAAGACAGCGCTGTAAATGATGAAATAGATAAGCTCAGGCACAGCGCTACTCTTGCGCTTTCCGAAAGGCGAGATGTAATTATAGTAGCCTCGGTTTCGTGCATTTACAGCTTGGGCGACCCGATTGATTACCGAAATATGGTAATATCCCTGCGCCCCGGTATGGAAAAAAGCAGAGATGACCTTGTGAAAAAGCTGGTTGAACTGCAATATGAGCGCAACGATGTTAATTTTATAAGAAATAAGTTCAGAGTAAGGGGAGATGTGGTCGAAATTTTTCCTGCCGCATCTAACGATTCTATTATAAGAGTAGAATTTTTCGGCGATGAAATTGACCGTATATCCGAGATTAACCCACTTACGGGAGAACTAAAGGCGGTTTTGCGTCATGCGGCAATTTATCCTGCGTCACACTACATTGTTTCTAAGGATAAAATGGCAACCGCACTCAAAGAAATTGACCGTGAACTTGAAGAAAGACTTGCGTATTTTCGTGAGAACGGAAAATTGCTTGAGGCACAGAGAATTGAACAGCGCACACGCTATGATATGGAGATGCTGCAGGAAATCGGATTTTGTACGGGCATTGAGAACTATTCGAGAATTTTGTCGGGCAGAAAGCCGGGGTCATCTCCGTTTACTTTGCTTGACTATTTTCCCGAGGATTTTTTGTTGTTTGTTGATGAGTCGCATGTTACTTTGCCGCAGGTGAGGGGAATGTACGCAGGCGACCACGCACGAAAGAAAAATCTTATTGATTACGGCTTTCGTCTGCCGTCTGCTTTTGACAACAGACCGCTTAATTTTGATGAATTTTATGACAGGATAAATCAGGTGGTATTTGTCAGCGCAACTCCGGGCGATTTGGAGCTTGAAAAATCACAAACGGTTGCAGAACAGATTATCAGACCGACAGGACTTCTTGACCCGGAAATTTCGGTAAGACCTACCGAGGGACAACTTGATGATCTTGTTTCTGAAATTAATATAAGGGTGAGCAAAAAGCAGAGGGTGCTTATCACGACGCTCACTAAGAAAATGGCGGAGGATTTGACAGCATACCTTGAAACAATGGGTATCAAGGTGCGCTATATGCACCACGATATAGACACCGTAGAGCGTATGGAAATTGTCAGAGATTTGCGCCTCGGCGAATTTGATGTGCTTGTCGGAATTAACCTTTTGCGAGAGGGTCTTGATATTCCGGAAGTATCGCTGGTTGCCGTGCTTGACGCCGACAAAGAGGGATTTTTGCGCAGTGAGCGCTCGCTCATTCAGATTTGCGGTCGTGCCGCACGAAACAGCGAGGGAACTGTAATTATGTATGCCGACAGTGTAACCGATTCTATGCGCAAGGCGATTACCGAAACCGAGCGCAGAAGAAAAATTCAGCAGGCATACAATAAGGAGCATGGCATTACGCCGACTACTATTGTTAAAAAGGTTAGCGAAATTCTTGAAATTTCTACACATACAGATGATGAATTTAAGTCAGCTAAAAAGCTGAACAAGGCTCAAAAGCAACAGCTTATTGAGAGTCTTACAAAGGAAATGAAAGCTGCCGCAAAGCTGCTTGAGTTTGAACACGCCGCATATCTGCGTGACAAAATCAAAAAGCTGCGTGGCGATAAATGAGGATTGATTAAATGGCTAAAACCAAAGCAGTTGAATACGGTGATTCAAGTATTTCTGCCCTTAAAGGTGCAGACAGAGTGCGAAAAAGACCGGCGGTTATTTTTGGCTCTGACGGTATTGACGGCTGTCAACATTCAGTTTTTGAAATTCTTTCTAACTCTATTGACGAGGCGAGAGAGGGTTACGGAAAAAAGATTACCGTAACGAGATTTTCCGACGGCTCTATTGAGGTAGAGGACCACGGCAGAGGTATTCCTGTTGACTTTAACGAAAAAGAAAATGAATTTAACTGGAAACTTGTTTTCTGCGAAATGTATGCGGGCGGCAAGTATAATAACAACGAGGGCGAAAGCTATGAGTTTTCGCTCGGTATGAACGGTCTTGGACTTTGCTCAACTCAGTACAGCTCAGAGTATATGGATGTTGACATTCGCCGAGGCGGCACCCGCTATACTCTGCATTTTGAAAAGGGTGAAAATGTAGGCGGACTTAAAAAAGAGCCGTACAATAAAAAGGATACAGGCACAAAAATCCGTTGGAAACCCGACCTTGAGGTATTTACCGATATAGACATTCAGCCTGAATACTTTCTTGATATAATGAAAAGACAGGCTATTGTCAACGCAGGCGTTGAATTTGTGTTCAGAAATCAGAACGGTAAGAGCTTTGACACCACAACTTATTGCTATGTAAACGGCATTGAAGACCATGTGGCTGAGGTTATCGGCGAGAACGGTTTTACTTCGGTTCAGCATTGGACAACGGAGGTAAAAACCCGTGACCGTGACGATAAGCCGGAATATAAATGTAAAATTGATGTTGCGGTTGCTTTTTCAAATCAGACAAGGCTTACCGAGTATTACCACAACTCAAGCTGGCTTGAGCATGGCGGTGCGCCCGACAAGGCGGTAAGAACCGCTTTCCTTTATCAAATAGATAATTACTTAAAGACCAACAATAAATATAATAAATCCGAGAGCAAAATAAAATTTGACGATATTGAGGACTGCCTTGTGTGTGTAATTTCCTCGTTCTCAAGTGTGTCGTCATATGAAAACCAGACTAAAAAGTCAGTTACAAATAAGGGTATTCAGGACGCAATGACTGCGTTTTTAAAGCAGAGCCTTGAAGTGTATTTTATTGAAAATCCGCTTGAGGCGGACAAAATTGCACAACAGGTACTTGTAAACAAGCGCAGTAGAGAGAACGCCGAGAAAACCCGTCTTAACATAAAGAAAAAGCTGTCGGGCAGTCTTGATATGACAAACAGAGTAGCAAAATTTGTTGACTGCCGAAGTAAAAATGCAGATGACAGAGAGCTGTTTATAGTAGAGGGTGACTCTGCTCTCGGTGCTTGTAAGCAGGCGAGAAACCCTGATTTCCAGGCGATTATGCCTATCAGAGGTAAAATACTTAACTGTCTTAAGGCTGATTATGACAAAATTTTTAAGAGCGAAATAATTACGGATTTGCTCAGAGTGCTCGGTTGCGGTGTTGAGGTAAAGTCAAAGGCCAATAAAAACTTGAGCGAATTTGACCTTAACGCACTGCGTTGGAATAAAGTTATTCTCTGTACCGATGCCGATGTGGACGGCTTTCAGATCAGAACTTTGCTGCTTACTATGCTTTACAGACTTACTCCTACTCTTATAAATGAGGGCAAGGTGTTTATTGCGGAATCTCCGCTCTATGAGATTACTTCTAAAAACGATGTTTATTTTGCATATGACGAGGCAGAAAAGGATAAGTTCATTGCTCAAATTGGCAAGGAAAAGTTTACCATTCAGCGTTCAAAAGGTCTTGGTGAAAACGAGCCTGATATGATGAACCTTACAACTATGAACCCTGCTACTCGCAGACTTATTAAGGTTATGCCGATAGATGCTGAAAAAACAGCGGAAATTTTTGATATTCTGCTCGGCGATAATCTTCAGGGCAGAAAAGATTACATTGTGGCTCACGGTAATGAGTACATTGACAATCTTGATGTAAGCTGACGGGAGGTGCGAATTTATGGCTAAAAGAAAAAGAACCCAGCCTGCCAAGGAGAGCAAAACCCATGGTGTTATCAACGGCGCAGGCGAGGTAGTGGAGCAGAATATTGACTCTACAATCAGAGAAAACTATATGCCTTATGCCATGAGCGTTATTCTTTCCCGAGCTATCCCCGAAATTGACGGCTTTAAGCCCTCACACAGAAAACTGCTTTATACAATGTATAAAATGGGACTTTTAAGCGGTGCAAGAACAAAATCAGCCAATATTGTAGGCGCAACAATGAAACTCAATCCGCATGGTGACTCGGCAATTTATGACACAATGGTTCGTCTTTCAAGAGGATATGAGGCGCTTTTGCACCCTTATGTGGATTCAAAGGGTAACTTCGGCAAATTTTACAGCCGAGATATGGCATGGGCGGCATCGAGATATACAGAGGCAAAACTCGACAAAATCTGCAACGAACTTTTCAGAGATATAGATAAGGATACAGTGGATTTTGTAGACAACTATGACAATACAATGAAAGAGCCGTCACTGTTGCCTGTTGCTTTTCCGTCCGTACTTGTAAACACAAATACGGGTATTGCGGTAGGTATGGCATCAAATATCTGTTCTTTCAATTTGAAGGAAATTTGCGAAACAACGGCGGCGCTTATTCGTGACCCGAACCATGATGTTATGCAGACATTGCCTGCGCCCGATTTTATCGGCGGCTGTCAGATTATATATGACGAAAGTGCGTTGCGCCAGGTTTATGAAACAGGCAAGGGCGGTATAAAGCTCAGGGCAAGGTATGAATACGATAAATCGGCAAACTGTATTGATGTGCTTTCAATTCCGAGCACCACAACCTGTGAGGTTATTATCGAAAAGATTATTGACCTTGTAAAAACAGGTAAAATCAAGGATATTGCCGATGTTCGAGATGAAACGGGTATTGACGGACTCAAGATTACCATTGATCTCAAGCGTGGAGCAGATCCCGACAAGCTGATGGCTAAGCTGTACCGCTTTACAACGCTTGAAGATTCATTCTCGTGCAACTTTAATGTGCTTATCGGCGGTGTGCCGAGAGTGCTCGGCGTAAAGGCATTGCTCGAAGAGTGGATTGCATTCAGAATTGAGTGCGTAAGGCGCAGAACATATTTTGACAGAAATAAAAAAGCCGAAAAGCTCCACCTTTTAAAAGGTCTTTCGGCAATTTTGCTTGATATTGACAAGGCTGTTAAAATTGTAAGAGAAACCGATGAGGAATCCGAGGTTGTACCAAACCTTATGATCGGCTTTGGCATTGACGAGGTGCAGGCTGAATATGTAGCCGAAATCAAACTTCGTCATCTTAACAGGGAATACATTTTAAAGAGAACGGCAGAAATTGAGGCACTCGAAAAAGAAATTGCCGACCTTGACGAAATTCTCAAGAGCAAGACAAGAATTAAGACTATAATTGTTAAAGAGCTTAAAGAGATTGCCGAAAAGTACGGTCAGCCACGAAAGAGTATCATTATCTACGAGGATACCGTAAGCTATACAGAAGAAAAGGATGATGTGCCCGATTATCCTGTTAATATCTTCTTTACAAAAGAGGGATATTTCAAGAAGATTACTCCGCAGTCACTTAGGATGAGCAGTAATCATAAGCTCAAAGACGGAGATGAAATTGTCCAGAATTGTGAGTTCTCAAACAACGGTGAATTGCTGTTCTTTACCGACAAATGTCAGGTTTATAAGGCAAAGGCGGCGGATTTCACCGATACAAAGGCAAGCGCTCTCGGCGAGTATGTACCGGCAAAGTTGGGTATGGACGAGGGCGAAAACGCAGTGTATATGGTAGCCACAAAGGATTACAAGGGAATGCTGCTGTTTGCTTTTGAAAACGGCAAGCTCGCTAAAGTTCCGCTTGAGGCTTATCAAACAAAGACAAACCGTAAAAAACTTACGGGTGCTTATTCCGATAAATCGCCGCTTGCAGGAATGGTGTTCTTTACAGAGGACAAGGAATTTCTCTTAAAGGCATCATCGGGCAGAATGTTGCTTGTTCACTCCGGTGCAATCAATCTTAAAACAACCCGTTCAACTCAGGGTGTGGCAGTTATGAAACTTAAAAAAGGCCATAGACTTTTTGAGATTTCAGAGTATGTTGAGGGTACTTTTGCAAAGCCGCAGAGGTACAGAACAAAGACCTTGCCGACACTCGGCGCTATGCCGGCAAACGAGGATTCAACAGATGAACAGCTGACGCTGATTTGATAGTATTTTTCATATTTAGAAATAAACTAAAAAAGTTGAGAAATTTTCAAAAAAATCTTGCAAAAGCTATAATTTTATGTTAATATAAATTAGTTAGTTTTTGTATTTAGAACTTATTATACATTTTATATTATAGAAAGGAACGGTATAATATGGGCGTTTGGGGTATTGTTCTTGGTTCAGTGCTTATCGTAGCAGCCATCGCAATTATCATCGTAATTATTCTTCAGCAGGGCAACCAGCAGGGTATCGGCGTTGTTTCAGGTGCGGCTGACTCTTATTTCTCAAAAAATAAGGCTCGCTCAATTGACGCAAAGCTTGCTCGTTTTACAAAGTTTTTTGCTGCAGTTTTCGTAATTATTGTAATTGCACTTAATGTACTTGCTTATTTTGTCGGAAACAGTTTCTGATTAGCTTGTAATATTTTATAATTTTCAAGCATAATTATAGACCGTAGGTTAGTCCTGCGGTCTATTTTTGTTTTAAGGTATTGTTAATGCTAAAGGAGCTGTGAATTATGCCTTTGTGGGGAATAGGATTAATGTTTTTCGGCACATTTTTGCTGTTTGCACTCGCCCATTACATAAGCAAAAGCAAGCACCCGTTTAAAAGAAGTTTGCTTTCAATGGCAGTAGGAATTTTAACGCTTGTTGCGGTAAATCTGAGCGGCTCGGTTACAGGCGTGTACCTGCCGATAAGCCTTGTGTCGGTGTGCGTTTCAGCCTTTGGCGGAGTGCCGGGAGTAACACTTATGCTCGGACTTAATTTGTTTTTTTAAAATCGACTTAGAGTAGATTTAATAGGGTAACTGAGCGGAAAAAGCAAACTTTTCGTCCAAAATTTAAAAGTTTGATCTAAATTTTAACTTTATTGAATTTTAACATTCTGCTAAACTGTTTACTTTTACCTCAGATTTTAATAAAATTCAAAAACTACCGCTCGATTTTTAATTTCAAGCGGTAGTTTTGTTACAGATATTTATTTATAATCTAATTAGCCATAGTTCAGAATTTTATAAGACTTTCGAGTGCCTCACACACGCTTTCCTTATTCTGAGTAAGCATAGCGAGAATTACCTTATAAAAATTGGTTGGATTATCGTAAAAATTCTTTTTTATAATCTGAGCCTGCGGCATATCGGGTGCAAAAATCGAAAAGCTGAGCAAATCGAGATTTCCGCCTGAAATTTTGCAGTTTACATTGTAACCCATATCGGTTTTAACGATTTCTACGCTGTTTTCACGCTCTTTTTTCTTTTGCGCAAGCAGGTTTATTGCGCAGTCATACGCTTTTTCTTTTACGGTGTAGGCAAGTATGGTGTCGAGCTGATTTGCAATCATAACTCCGTTTTCGCTGACGGTATATGTCTTTATATCTCCGTCGGAGCCTTCTTCAATTATATTTCCTTTTTCAATAAGATCGTCAAAGCACGAGCTTGTTTCAAAGTAATTTGCAAGGCTTTCCTCACATATTGAGTCAACAATAATTTCTTTGCTGACGGGTTCTTTAATTGAATTTAAAAGATAGCATATAAGTATACGGATTTCATATTTGCTCCTCATTCCGCCCGGGACAATACCCTCGTCAAATGTATCAAAAGCCAAAATATTCACCTAATTTCATTTAGTATTAATTTAATTATAGCATATAAAAGTTAAAATGTGTAGGAATTTTTTTAAAATATAGCATAAGTTAAAAAATACTATAAAAAATTGCAAGAAAATTAAAATTTTTATTGATTTTTCTGATATGATGTGATACAATGATGTAAATTAGGATATAACCCAAATATATATTAATTAATAGGAGGTGATATTACGGCAAATAAATATGATATTGCGGCAACCAAAAATGCGATACTCTCTGCTTGCGTCAAACTTTTTATTGAGAAAGGCTACAATAATACGACAATGGTAGATATACTCACAACTGCCGGAGTTTCGGCAGGCTCTTTTCATAACATATTTCGTACTAAAGACGGCGTACTTTTAGATCTTACAGAGTTTATGTTTACAAATCAATTTAATATAGCTGAGATGTTTCTCGGTGAAAATACAGATCTGCTTATGGTTTATGCGCTTGAGACAGCTATTCAGCTTGCTATTTCAGAATTGAATGAGAATATAAGACAGATTTATATTGAAGCATATACTTATAGCAAGTCGCTGGCTTTCATTAACCGAAAAACTGCTGAAAAATTATCTGTTATTTTCAAAAATACTATGCCCGGTTATACGGAAGCAGATTTTTATGAACTTGAAATAGGAACATCAGGAATGATGCGTAGTTTCATGATAAAAAAGTGCGATATGTATTTTACGCTTGAACGGAAAATAAAGAGATTTTTATCTATGAGTCTTACAATTTTTTGCGTGACCGAGAGTATAAGAGACAACATTATTAACGCAATTTTGCAACAGGATATTCGCAAAATTGCAGATAGTGTTATTCAAAAATTATTCGCTGAACTTTCAATGCACTATGACTTTACTCTCCCTGAAATTAGAAAAATGAATAATAAATAGCATTATCAAGTACTATTTAGCGCACCCCCAAAAAGGCAAAATTTATTTTATTTAATATTTAAATTGAAAGCGAGGAAACACTATGAAAAAACGGTTTTTGAGTTTTATACTTATTCTTAGTATGTTTATAACTGTTTTGCCAACACAGGTAATGGCAAAGGAAGAAAATGATGTTGATATGGATACATCTTACAGCAATGGTACAGCCAATAGTGCTCTTGCCAGTGATGCTATTACTTCTCTATTTCAAACTGCAATAAAAACCCTTGCCAATAAAACAGGTACGAAAATCGGAGATTGGACTTCACAACAGTTTTTTAGTCTGATTTTCGGTACAGAGGAAAGTGATACGCAAAAAATACTTCAGGCAATAGAGGAGGTTAATGAAAAACAGGACGAGATATTAAAAGATTTAGATGATATTAAAGAGATGCTTAAGAAGCAGTCAACTATTAATGAAATATCAGATATGATGAAAAATTCATCAGGTTCATTGTTTACTTTGACATGCGAATATATGGAAGCTCTTAAGGTGATCGAACCGGGTTATGAGGAACAGGGTCGTAAGGATGTACTTATATGGAATATGGGAGATGATCCAGGAGGAGATCCTTCACAACTGAATACGGCACACGCTGCTTATGATACTTTGGTTTTGACTTTTGGAAATCGCCTGCTTGATATTAATACGCTTCTCGATGGTGACGATCGTAGATCTCTGGATCTTATGAATAAGTATGATTTACAAGTAAATAAATGGGAACATCAGGGATATGAGATGAGAGAAAATTATTGGAACTCTCTAATGAATTTATATATAACATCTGCAAGTCTTATGAAAACTTCTCTGATAGCTCGAATGGAGGAATATAAAAAGTATTTACCAAACAGTCGTGCTAATTTCCTTGAAGGTGTTATGACACTTCTTGAAAAGCAATTGGAGAAGATTGTTCAATTAGCTGATGAAACTGCAGTTAAGCGACTTGACAGTAATATTCGTCATTATCAGAAGCCTGGGCATGATGTTTATATGTATACATCTACTGTTAAGCAAGATATTTCAAATCTGATAAAAACAGCTTACATTTACAATTATAAAAGTGAGGCTGAAAATAAAGTTAATAAATTTTGGGTACCGATGTATACTGTTCAGTCAGGTTCGCTAAAAGGCAAGGTGGGGTTGACTGCTCAGGAATATCAAATGATATATGACGATTATAATCCAAAGGGTTCAAAAAACGAGGTATCTATGTATGATATTTTCTTTGGCAAAGAAAACGGAAACCTTACGCCTCCTTCTGGCATTAGTAGCAATCCACTGTTTGTGTCAAGTAGCGTTTGGACAAAAACATTGTCAAGTAAAAGGTATTGGTTTGGCGGCGGAAAAGATTGGTATTATTATGTTTGTTGCTCATTATTTGAAGGAAATAACGGTAAGCATTATACTTGGAACAAAGGTGCACAGCATGACCAGGGAAAAAATCTTGTAAATGATATTTATACCGTTATGTCATATTATGCCGATGTTGAAACAAACATTTTCAGACATTTGCCTGATGAAGATCAAAACAGACTTGTTATGGTAGTATCTGCAAAGGAAAACCTTAATCAATCTCCTACTCTTGATAATCACGAGGTTGTTGATAGTTGGAAATATGACGAAGAAAAGCATTGGAAAGAATGTGAGGACGGTGATATAGTATCTCCCGAAGATCACAGTCTTAATTGGATAACAGATAGACAGCCGACAAGTGATGTAGTCGGACTAAAGCATCAGGAGTGTTCAGTGTGTGGTTATAAAGGGGAAACAGTGGAAAGTTCGGTTATAAACAGTAGTGAAACTGTTGAACCAACCAAAGTAGTTAAAAAAAATACTTCTCAAGCTACAATTGATACAGTTAAAAAAGTGCAAAATGATGTGCCTAATACAGGTTATAACGGTAACTGTAATATTTGGTTTGCATTGTTGACAATTACGGGTGCATTAATTATTTCTACCGGTTGCAGAAAGCAAAAAAATAATAAAGATTAACAAGCACTAACATATTACGGCTTACAGATTTTATTTAAATAATAGTGTTAATTTTGAGTTAGGGCATTATTTCTGTTGAAATAGTGCCCTTGTAAAATATCATAAAGCGTAGTTTAGCTTTTTATGTTAAGTAAATATGTATATATACTATGGATAAAATAATATTAAGCCGTAATTTGAAATGTTCAAAACGGAATACAATGCTGTGGGCGAGAATAGATTTTAACAGAATATCAATTAAATATTAATAAATCTATTAAAAATTTTAGCATATAATAAAAAAATAATTGACTGTATATTGTTCTTATGGTAGAATGTTGTTGTGAAAGGAGATGTGAATATGGAAGAGTATATGCCTTTTGTCTGGATTGGCATAGCAGTGGTTATGGCTGTTGGCGAGGCAGCTACAAATCAGCTTGTGTCTATCTGGTTTGTTGTGGGTGCGCTTTGCGCTGCCGTATCATCGCTTATAACTTCCTCTGTACTTGTTCAGGTAATTGTTTTTATAGTAATTGCGTTCGGTACGCTTATCGCCACAAAGCCGATTGTTGATAAGTATAAAAAGAACCATAAAGATGTAAAAACAAATTCCGACAGGCTTGTCGGACAAATTGGTGTAATGCTTACCGATATTGACTCTTTGGAAACAGTAGGTCAGGTAAAGGTGAGCGGAGAAGTATGGACCGCAAAGCTAAAAAATCCTACACCTGTAAAAAAAGACGATAAAGTCAAAATTCTTGCCATTGAGGGTGTAAAAATGATAGTTGAACCTTGGCAGGGAGAATAATTATTGAATGGAGAAATTAAAATGGGACCATTAATTGTTGTTGCAGTTATTTTACTTATTATTTTAATTGCAATTGTAAGCAATGTGAAAATTGTACCGCAGGCACACGCTTATGTAGTTGAAAGACTCGGCGCTTACCACTCAACATGGGGTACGGGCTTGCATGTAAAAATTCCTTTTATCGACAAAATTTCAAGAAAAGTATCATTAAAAGAGCAGGTTGTTGACTTTCCTCCTCAGCCTGTAATTACAAGAGATAATGTTACTATGCAGATTGACACCGTAGTTTATTTTGAAATTACAGACCCTAAGCTTTACAGCTACGGTGTTGAGCGCCCACTTAACGCTATTGAAAATCTTACAGCTACAACTCTTCGTAATATTATAGGTGAGCTTGAGCTTGACAGCACACTTACTTCCCGTGACACTATCAACGATAAAATCAGAATTATCCTTGATGAGGCTACCGACGCATGGGGTATCAGAGTAAAGAGAGTTGAGCTTAAAAACATTCTTCCTCCTCGTGAAATTCAGGACGCAATGGAAAAACAGATGAAGGCAGAGCGTGAAAGAAGAGCTAAAATCCTTGATGCCGAGGGTGAAAAGCGCAGTCAGATTCTTATTGCCGAGGGTCTTAAAGAGTCTGCTATTCTTAAGGCTGACGCTGTTAAGGAACAGAAAATCAGAGAGGCTGCCGGTGAGGCTGAGGCTATTCTTACAGTTCAGAGAGCTAACGCAGACGCACTTCGTATGCTTAACGAGGCTGCTCCGACAGACAGAATTATTCAGCTTAAGTCGCTTGAGGCATTTGCAAAGGCTGCTGACGGCAAGGCTACAAAAATTATCATTCCGTCAGAACTTCAGTCGATTGCAGGCAATGTTGCCGCAATTAAGGAAATCTGGAAAGATGAGCCTGCAAAGCAGTAATACAGTATAATTCTAAATCAAAATATGGCATAAGGGTGCAGTTTTTATCTGCACCCTTAGGTGCTTTTTATGGGAAGTGAATTAATGATTCTTATTCTATGGACATTCGTTATATTTTCGTTTTTAGGCTGGGTTGGTAATGTAATACGAAACCTCGTTGTAAATAAAAAATTCAGAAATAACGGCTTTCTTACCTCGCCGTTTTTTCCAATGTACGGACTTACAGCTGTAATATGCAGATTGGTTCTCACTCCGCTTGAGAATTATCCGCTGCTTTTGCTTGTTGCATCAATCGCACTTACAACAGGTATAATAGTATTGTCGGGATTTTTGTTTGAAAAAATACTCGGCTTTAAGGTGTGGGATTATTCGCAGGCAAAATTTAGCATCGGCAGTTATATATCTTTGCCTTATGCATTGTTGGCAGGAATTTTCGGATTTGGTTTTATAAAAATATTTATGCCCGTATCCGATGCACTTGTTATGCTTATTCCGACTACAGTCAGCTATATAATTTTGTTTGCTCTGCTTGCAATAATTTTGCTTGATTATATTTTTTCTGTGATTACGGTTATAAGATTAAAACGCAGAATAAAATATTTAAGCAATATTGAAGAATTGCTCGGAGATGATGCGGACGAGGAAAAAATAAAACTTATAGGCGAAAACTGCAACAGACTTTTTACCGAAAATATATTGAGAAGGCGACTTGCCGGTGCTTTTCCGGACCTTAAAACAAGTGTTTATCTCGGTATGATTTCCGACAAGGTCGGCGAGGTAAAGGATAAGAATATGACCGAATATACGGCTGTTTTTGAGAATAAAGAAGAACGCCCTTTTGCATTCGGACTTTGTTTTACAAAGCTGTTTTACCTTTTTGTAATCGGTTCGCTTTTCGGTACAGTGCTCGAAACAATATGGGCATTTATGATTGACGGTAATTTTCAGGTGAGAGTCGGTCTTGTGTACGGGCCTTTTATCCCCGTTTATGGCGGCGGCGCTTGTTTTTTGACGGTAGTGCTTTATAAGCTCTACAAGCTCAACGATACGCTTATTTATGTTATCAGTGCTGTGGTGGGTGCAAGCTTTGAATATTTTTGCTCGTGGTTTCAGGAAACGCTTTTCGGTACGGTGTCGTGGGATTACAGTGATACTCCGCTGAATTTTAACGGACGCACAAACCTTATGTATGCGCTTATTTGGGGCTTTTTAGGACTTGTATGGGTGCGCTTTGTTTACCCTTGGCTTGCAAGATTAATTGAAAAAATACCAAAGCGTGCAGGTGGTGTAATGACAGCTGTACTCATTATATTTATGGCTTTCAATGCGTTTATGTCTTGCGCAGCGGTTTACAGATGGCAGGACAGAGCGGTAAATCCAAATACCGATAACGCCTTTGTGCAGTATATTGATGACCATTTTGACGATGAGAAAATGGAATTTCTGTTCCCAAATATGAAAGCACCTGATTAAATGAAATTAAGAATATAATACTCAGGTTTAGTAATCCGTCATTGCAAAGTGGCGGATTATTTGTTATTTGAAGATATTTTTTACTTTTAAACCATAACTTTAATAATGAAAAGCAAAATTATTCCTGTCACATATTGCAATTTAATTGGATTTTTTATATAATGGTAGTTAAAGTGATTTTACGGTAAAGACTTTTGCCGCTTTCGGCATCTTTATCGAAATAATTATACCGCCGTTTTATGCGGTGCTGTTAAAAGTTAAGGAGTGTAATGATGAAAAAGGTTGCTATTATTATGGGTTCTGACAGTGATTTCCCTATCGTTTCAAAGGCTGTCACAAAGCTTAAGGAATTTGGTGTTCCATATGAAGTGCATGTTATGAGTGCTCACAGAACTCCCGATGCTGCTATTGAATTTTCAAGCAACGCAAAGAAAAACGGCTTTGGAGTAATCATTGCAGCAGCAGGTATGGCTGCTCACCTTGCAGGCGTGCTTGCGGCAAAAACAACTTTGCCTGTAATCGGTATTCCTTGCAAATCGGCTGCGTTTGACGGTATGGACGCTTTGCTTGCAACAGTTATGATGCCAACAGGTATTCCTGTTGCAACAGTTGCTGTTGACGGCGCTGCAAATGCCGCTATTCTTGCGATTGAAATGCTCGCTCTTTCTGATGACAGTCTTGCAGAAAAGCTTGAGAAAATGAAAGCAGATATGGAAGAAGGCGTAGCCAAAAAGGATGAGGCTATGCAGCTTAAGGTGGCAGAACTTTGATTAAGTATGTTGATATATATGACAAAGACAAGGTAAATGATGAATGCGGCGTGTTCGGCGTTTATAAAGACAGCAGTGATGATTTCAATATTGCATCCCTTACCCGAGAGGCTCTTTACGGACTTCAGCACAGGGGACAGGTGAGCGCAGGTATTACCGTAAACAATAACGAAAACTTTACTACTGTAAAAGAGTTTGGTATGGTGTCTGAGGTATTAGGTGAAAAGGCGCTTGAAAAACTCGGTGACGGTAATATTGCCATTGGCCATGTGCGTTACAGTGCGCACGAAAGTCTTGACAGAGCGGCAAATCAGCCGCTTGTTATGAGATATATAGCAGGTTCGCTTGCAATTGCGAGCAACGGCGCTATCACTAATTTTGCTGAAATTCGTAAACAGCTTGAGCATGGCGGCGCAATTTTCCAGTCAAACTCAAATGTTGAGGTTATGTCTTATGTAATTGCAACCGAGCGTTGTACTACAAACGACCTTGAAACAGCGGTTTTGTTTGCTATGGATAAGCTGGAGGGTGCATATTCCGCAGTGCTTTGCGGCCCATCAAGACTTATCGGCTTTAGAGATAAGAATGGTTTTCGTCCGCTTTGCATCGGAAAAATCAACAACAGCTATGTTATAACTTCAGAAAGCTGTGTTATCGACAGCCTCGGCGGTGAATTTGTGCGTGATGTTGAACCGGGCGAAATGGTTGTAATTGACGAAACGGGTTTCCATAGCTACAAGTCGAGAATTAAGGCATTCAACACATCTATGTGTATTTTTGAATATGTTTATGTTGCCCGTCCCGACAGTGTAATTGACGGAGTGAGTGTTCATAATGCGAGATTTAAGGCAGGTGAACTGCTTTATAATGAACATCCGATTGATGCCGATATGGTATGCGGCGTTCCCGATTCGGGAATTATTGCCGCACAAGGCTATGCTAAGGCGTCGGGTATTCCGTATGGAACAGGCTTTGTTAAGAATAAATACATTGGCAGAACTGTCGGAACAGGCAAGGATAAAAAGAAAAGACTTCTCAGAACAAGACTTACTGCCCTCAAGGCAAATGTAAGCGGTAAGAGAATTATTATTGTAGATGACTCTATTGTGCGTGGTGAAACCGCAAATCATATTGTAAGACTTTTGCGTGACGCAGGTGCAAAAGAGGTTCATATGCTCATAAGCTCTCCGCCTTTTGTTTGTCCATGTTATTTTGGTATGGATATTCACAACAAGGAGTCGCTTATTGCAAATAAGTTTTCACAGGAAGAAATATGTAAGGAAATCGGTGCGGATTCGCTCGGCTATCTCAGCGTTTCGGGTCTTAATCAAATTGCCGAGGGTGCAGATGTCGGATTTTGCAACGGTTGCTTTACAGGAGAGTATCCTGCGGAAATTCCGAGAACTATATTTGTTGATAAATTTGCAAAGAAAATTAATAAAAAATAATCTGGAGTGATTGAAGATGAAGAGTTTTTCAGAGAGCTACAAGGCAGCAGGTGTTGATGTAACAGCAGGTTATAAGTCGGTTGAACTTATGAAACAGCATGTTGCACGCACAAAAATTGACGGCGTTGTTTCAGGTATCGGCGGTTTTGGCGGCCTTTTTGCCCCAAATGTAAGCGGTATGACAGAGCCTGTACTCGTTAGCGGTACTGACGGTGTAGGCACAAAAATCAAGCTTGCTTTCCTTATGGATAAGCACGATACTATCGGTATTGATGCAGTTGCTATGTGCGTAAACGATGTAATTTGCTGTGGTGCAAAGCCGTTGTTCTTCCTCGACTACATTGCAATCGGCAAGAACTACCCTGAAAAGGTTGCAGAAATCGTTAAGGGTGTGGCAGACGGCTGTGTAATGTCAGAGTGTGCGCTTATCGGCGGCGAAACAGCCGAGCATCCGGGTCTTATGCCTGTTGACGAGTACGATGTTGCAGGTTTTTGCGTAGGTCTTGCAGACAAGCCAAAGATGATTGACGGCTCTAAGCTCAAGGCAGGCGATGTTTTGGTTGCACTTCGTTCTTCGGGAGTTCACTCAAACGGTTTTTCACTTGTAAGAAAAGTTTTTGATATTAACGAAAACACAATCAATAATACATACCCTGAGCTTGACAAAACTTTAGGCGAAACTCTCCTCACTCCTACAAAAATATATGTAAAGCCACTCTTTGCCCTTATGAAAGAGGTAGAGGTTAAGGCTGTATCTCACATTACAGGCGGCGGTTTCTATGAGAACATTCCTCGTATGTTAAATGACGGTCTTTCAGCTAAGATTAATAAGAGCGCTGTTCCTGTTCTCCCAATCTTTGACCTTATTCAGAGAGTCGGCGGCATTTCCGAGCACGATATGTTCAACACATTCAATATGGGTGTTGGTATGCTCGTTGCCGTTAGCAAGGACGAGGCAGACAAGGCTCTTGAGGTTCTCAAGGCAAACGGTGAGGACGCTGTAATCATCGGTGAAGTAGTAGAGGGCAATGACGGAGTTGTAATTGAATAATGAAAAATATTATTGTTCTTGTATCGGGCGGCGGTACTAACTTGCAGGCTCTCATAGACGCATCTGAAAGAGGAGAGATAAAGGACGGTAAAATCACCTGCGTTATTTCTTCAAATCCAAATGCCTATGCTCTTGAGAGGGCTAAAAAGCATAACATTGCCACCGACATAATCCGCCGAAAGGATTATGCAAGCCTTGACGAATACGATAAGGCATTAACCGAGCTTTTAAAGTCAAAAAATGCGGATTTGGTTGTGCTTGCAGGATTTATGACAATCCTCGGTACAGGTGTAATCAGAGCGTTTGAAAACAGAATTATAAATATTCATCCGTCACTTATTCCGTCTTTTTGCGGCGAGGGCTTTTACGGATTAAAGGTTCACGAGCAGGCTCTTGCAAGGGGAGTAAAGGTGACAGGTGCAACAGCACATTTTGTAAATGAGGTATGTGACGGCGGTCCTATCATCATTCAGAAAGCTGTTGAAATCCAAAACGGAGATACACCCGAAATTTTACAGAAAAGAGTTATGGAACAGGCGGAGTGGAAAATTCTGCCTAAGGCTGTTTCGCTTTTCTGCGAAGATAAAATAAAGGTAAACGGCAATGTTACAGTAATTGCCGAATAATTCGGAGGTAAACAATGAAACCAATTTCACTTGAAAAAGAAATTTCTTCTGTTACATATCCCGGCAGAGGAATTGTTATAGGCAGAAGTGCCGACGGCACAAAGGCTGTAATTGCTTACTTTATTATGGGCAGAAGCGAAAACAGCAGAAACAGAATTTTCGTTGAAACCGAGGACGGCATAAAGACACAGGCTTTTGACGAATCAAAGCTTATTGACCCGTCGCTCATCATCTACTCACCTGTAAGAAAGCTTGACAACAAGACAATCGTTACAAACGGTGACCAGACAGATACAATTTATGAGCTTATGAACGAGGGCGAAACCTTTGAAGAGTCACTCCGCACAAGAGAGTTTGAGCCTGACGGCCCTAACTACACACCTCGTATTTCAGGTATTGTAAAGTGCAGCGGCGGCATTATGGAATATGCTATGTCTATTCTTAAGAGTGCAGACGGTATTCCCGACAGCTGTCAGAGATACACATTTATGTATTCAACACCTTTACAGGGCCTTGGCAGATATATTCACACTTATATGGGTGACGGCACTCCACTCCCAAGTTTTGAGGGGGAGCCTACACTTGTAGAGATTGGCAACGATGACATTGATACTTTTGCTGAAAAAGTATGGAATGCACTTGACGAGGACAACAAGGTATCACTTTTTGTTCGTTACATTGACATTGCAACAGATACAGCAGAGTCAAGAATTATTAATAAGAATAAATAATCTGATTATGAAAGGATGAACTCCAATGAAGGAACTTGCACTTAAATACGGTTGTAACCCTAATCAGAAACCTTCAAGAATTTATATGAACGAGGGCGAACTCCCTGTTGAGGTACTCAACGGCAAACCGGGTTACATTAATTTTCTTGATGCGTTCAACTCATGGCAGCTTGTGCGTGAGCTTAAGGCGGCAACAGGCTTGCCGGCAGCAGCGTCTTTCAAGCATGTCAGCCCTGCCGGTGCTGCGGTAGCTACCGAGCTTTCGGATACATTAAAGAAAATATATTTTGTTGACGATTTGGAGCTTTCACCAATCGCATCTGCATACGCAGCAGCAAGAGGTGCAGACAGAATGTCATCATACGGCGACTGGGTTGCACTTTCAGACACTTGCGATGTTCAGACAGCAAAGCTCTTGCAGAGAGAGGTTTCTGACGGTATTATCGCTCCGGATTATACAGACGAGGCTCTTGAAGTGCTTAAGACAAAGCGCAGAGGCACATATAACATTGTAAAAATCGATCCGAACTATGTTCCTGCTCCGATTGAGCATAAGGATGTATTCGGTGTAACTTTTGAGCAAGGCAGAAACGAGCTTAAAATTGACGAGGCTATGCTCATGCAGAACATTGTTACAGAGAACAAAGAGCTTACGGAAGAGGCTAAGCGTGATCTTCTTATTGCTCTTATCACTCTTAAATACACTCAGTCAAACTCAGTTTGCTATGCAAAGGGCGGTCAGGCTATCGGTGTTGGTGCAGGTCAGCAGTCAAGAATTCACTGTACTCGTCTTGCAGGCAACAAGGCGGATATTTGGTTCTTAAGACAGCATCCAAAGGTTCTTAACCTCCCGTTTGTTGACAATATCCGCAGACCTGACAGAGATAACACTATTGATGTTTATATTTCTGACGATTATGAGGATGTACTTGCAGACGGCGTTTGGGAGCAGTTCTTTAAAACTAAGCCGGAGCCTCTTACACGAGAGGAAAAGAAAGAATGGCTCGCAACATTCAGCGGCGTTTCACTCGGTTCAGACGCATTTTTCCCATTTGGCGACAACATTGAGAGAGCTAAGCGCTCAGGTGTACAGTATGTTGCTCAGCCGGGCGGTTCTATCAGAGATGACAATGTAATTGATACCTGCAACAAGTACGGAATGACTATGTCATTTACAGGCATCAGACTTTTCCACCATTAATTTGCGGGGTGACAATATGAATATTTTAATGATTGGCTCAGGCGGCAGAGAACACGCACTTATTAAAAAACTTCTTGAAAGCCCTAAATGCACAAAGCTTTACTGCGCACCGGGCAACGGCGGTATTTCAAGAGATGCCGAAACCGTAAATATCGGTGTTATGGACAAAGAGGCACTTGTCGCTTTCGCAAAAGAAAAGAATATTGACCTTGCTTTCGTAGCTCCCGATGACCCACTTGCAGCAGGCCTTGTAGACGCTTTTCAGGCTGCCGGCATAAGAGCCTTTGGCCCTAATGCAAATGCGGCCGTAATTGAGGCATCAAAGGTATTTTCAAAGGATTTAATGAAAAAGTACGGTATTCCTACCGCTAAATACGAAACCTTTGATAACGCAGAAAATGCTATTGAATATTTAAAGGCAGAGAATACTGCTCCTATCGTAGTTAAGGCTGACGGTCTTGCACTCGGTAAAGGTGTTATTATTGCTCAGACTGTTGACGAGGCTGTGAATGCTGTAAAATCCATTATGGAAGACAAGCAGTTTGGCGAGTCGGGCAACAGAATTGTTATTGAGGAATTTCTTACAGGTCCGGAGGTTTCTGTTCTCGCATTTACCGACGGCAAGTGCGTAAAGCCTATGGTAAGCTCAAAAGACCACAAGAGAGCTTACGATAATGATGAGGGACTTAATACAGGCGGTATGGGTACAATCAGCCCGAATCCTTACTATACAGACGAGATTGCAAAGGAATGTATGGACACAATCTTTATTCCGACTATCAACGCAATGGTAGCAGAGGGCAGACCTTTCAAGGGTTGTCTTTATTTCGGACTTATGATTACACCAAACGGCCCAAAGGTAATTGAGTACAATGCTCGTTTTGGTGACCCTGAGGCTCAGGTAGTTCTTCCAAGACTTAAAACCGACCTTGTAGATATTTGCGAGGCTGTTATTGACGAAAAGCTCGCCGACCTTGACATTGAATGGGACAACGGTGCGGCTGCCTGCGTAGTTATGGCAAGCGGCGGCTATCCTGTTGCATATAAAAAGGGCATTGAAATGTTCGGTATGGACGAAAACGGTCAGGTAGAGGGCGCTACTGTTTATCATGCAGGTACAAAGTATGAAAACGGTAAATTCTATACTAACGGCGGCAGAGTTCTCGGAGTAACCGCAACTGCGCCTACACTTGATGAGGCACTTGCAAAAGCATATGCAGCGGTTGATAAAATCAGCTTTGAGGGTATGCACTTCCGCCACGATATTGGAAAAACTAAGTGATTATTAATGTGTATAATTCATACTGTAAACAACTTTGAGGATGCAAAAAAACTCATAGACGAAAATCCGAATTGTATAATTCTTGATGTGCGAGAGGAAGAGGAGTATGCAACGGGACATGTGAAAGACGCAGTGCTTTTTCCTGTTGATGATATTACCGCCGAATCGGCACAGGAAGTTATACCGAGTAAGGATTCTATGCTTGTGGTTTATTGCAGAACAGGCAGTCGCAGCAGAATGGCGGCACAAACGCTGTGCAAGCTCGGCTATACCGATATTTATGATATTGGCGGACTTATTGCCTGGCCTTACGGCTTGATTATGGGACTTTAAAAATTACGGATTTATCCGTATATATCCTTACTTATTGTTAAGAGGGAGTAGTCGGTACGCTTTTGCGTATAGTATTATCGACATACTGGTGAATTTCACCCGGTAATATTTTAAATGATGAGACTCGCAGACAGCACAAAGGAAATGTTTTTAATTTAATAACTTAATTTATAATATTTAAGTTGTTGGCATTTGCAAAATGTTGTCTGCGAGTCTTTTTGACTTTTTAATGGGGTTCTTTGTCAGAAACGGGGGGTGAATTATGGCTTAAATAATGTTTTACCAAACAATTATAAAAGGTTGACCAAACTTTTATAATTATCAGACTAAGTATTTCGTTAAACCATAATTTATAAAACTAACCCTACATTTATAATAGAACCGTTTTAATATTGCATATGAAAAGCGCATAGATTTATATGAAATGTATTTTTGGAGGATTAGGTATGAGCTTAATAGAGCTTTTCATTCTTGCAGTGGGACTGTCAATGGACGCATTTGCGGTTTCGGTATGCAAGGGACTTTCACTCGGCAAAATCAAGGCTAAACATATGTGCATTGCCGGCGCATGGTTTGGCGGATTTCAGGCGCTTATGCCGCTTATCGGCTATTTTTTGGGCGGCTTTTTTGCCGGAATGATTGAACAGTATGACCATTGGGTTGCGTTTGCTCTTCTTGCCCTTATCGGCGGAAATATGATAAAAGAATCATTCGGCAAAGATGAGGAAGTTGACTCGGCTATGGATGTTAAATCAATGCTTTTGCTCGCTATTGCAACAAGTATTGACGCACTCGCAGTCGGTGTAACATTTGCTTTCTTGCAGGTTCAAATCGTTCCGGCAGTGTCGTTTATTGGTGTGGTGACTTTCGTTTTATCGGCAATCGGCGTAAAAATAGGCAGTTTGTTTGGTACAAAGTATAAATCAAAGGCGGAACTTGTCGGCGGATTCGTACTCGTGTTGATTGGTATTAAAATTTTGCTTGAGGGCATTGGTATGATTGGCTGAAAAAGAAAAAATTTTTAGAAAAAAGTCGCTTGTAATGTGTTATCGCCCTTTACTTTTGATATAAAATATAGTATAATAATCTGTAAAGCAAAGTCAGACTTTGCGTGTTTATTTAATTAAAAAGGACAGGAGTGCAGAAAGCAATGATAAACGGTGCCGATATAATGGTAAAATGTCTGGAAGCCGAGGGTGTTTCAGTGGTTTTCGGATATCCGGGTGCGGCTATTTGCCCTTTTTACGATTCGCTTTATAATTCTTCAATCAAGCACGTGCTTGTTCGTCAGGAGCAGAATGCGGCTCACGCAGCAAGCGGTTATGCAAGATGTAGTGATATTCCCGGTGTATGCGTAGCAACCTCAGGCCCGGGCGCAACAAACCTTATCACAGGTATTGCAACGGCTTATCAGGATTCTATTCCGATAATTGCAATCACAGGTCAGGTACGCAGCGATTTACTTGGCAGAGATGTTTTTCAGGAGGCTGACATTACAGGCGCTTGCGAGCCGTTTGTAAAGCACAGCTATCTTGTAAGCAAAACTGAGGATTTGCCACGAATTTTTAAAGAGGCTTTTCATATTGCCAAAACAGGCAGACCGGGCCCTGTACTTATTGATATTCCGATTGATATTCAGCAAAATGAAATAGAAAAGTTTGAGTACCCCGAAACCGTAAATATTATTGGCTACAAGCCAACCACAAAGGGACATATCGTTCAGGTTAAGCGTGCGGTTGAGGCAATCAAGAACTGCAAGCGACCGATTATTGTATCGGGTGGCGGCGTTTTAAGCTCGGGTGTAAAGCCAAAGTTTCAGGCTTTTGCAGAAAAAACAGGTATTCCTGTAATTTCTACAATGATGGGTATAGGAGTTATGCCGTCTGACCATGAGCTTTATCTCGGTATGCTTGGTACTCACGGCAAGCCGGCTGCAAACAGAGCTTTGCACGAGGCGGATTTGGTTATAGTATGCGGTGCAAGACTTGGCGACAGAGCCGTGGCGGCGCCCGACCAGATGAGTAAAAGAACAACTGTAATTCACATAGACATTGACCCGGCGGAAATCGGAAAAAATGTTAAGACAGCTATACCGATTGTCGGCGATATGATGAATGTTATGGATATGCTCAATGAAAACATTGGCGACTACAAGGTTCAGAACCAGTGGAGTGAGGCTGTTAAAACCTGGAAAAAGGATTTATTCAGAGAGCCTCCTAAGTTTGACGGCTATGTAGAGCCGAGAACGCTTGTGGGTCATTTAAGCGCAATGTTCCGTTCAAAGGCAATTTTGGTTGCCGATGTAGGACAAAATCAGATATGGTGTGCAAACAACTTCCGTATTCGTGAGGGAAGATTCCTTACAACAGGCGGTATGGGAACTATGGGTTATTCGGTGCCGGCTGCTATTGGCGCAAAGTTTGCAAGACCAGACAGAGATGTGCTTGTTGTCTGCGGTGACGGCAGTTTCCAGATGCAGTTAAACGAGCTTGCAACTATTGCCGGTAATAACCTTAACATTAAAATTATAATTATGCGCAACACAAGACTCGGTATGGTGCGTGAACTTCAGGATAATCACTATGGACACAGACATAGCGCCACTATACTTGAGGGTGATCCTGATTTTCTCAAGATTGCAGAGGCGTATGGCATTGACCATGCAGAGGCAAGCTCAAACGAGCAGGCTGAAGAGATTATTAAAAATATTGTTGATTCAGACAAGCCTTTCATCCTTGTGTGCGATGTATATCCCGACACTCCGTCGATTTAATGAGGTGTTGTTATGCAATATACTTTATCAATACTTGTTGAAAACCAGGCGGGCGTTCTTTCCAAAATTTCGGGTTTGTTTTCAAGAAGAGGATTCAACATTGATTCACTTGCGGTGGGTGTAACTACCGACCCTAATGTGTCGAGAATTACCATTGTTGCAAATGGCGACGAATATGTTGTAGAGCAGCTTGAAAAGCAGCTTAATAAGCTGATTCCCGTAATAAAGGTTAAAAGACTTGCCGAAGGTGATTTTATCAGCCGAGAGCTGATACTTATAAAAGTTCATTGTCCTGCGCCAAAACGTGGCGAAATTCTCACCACTGTTGAGCTTATGCAGGGTAAAGTAGTCGATTTTTCTACTACAAGTGTTACCGTTGAGTACTGCGAGTGCACAAGCCGAGTAGACACTTTGGTAGAGTTATTGAAGCCTTATGGTATCCGTGAGATTGTAAGAACAGGTACAGTTGCACTTGATAAGGGTGCTGCTGCGGTGTCCGTTTAATCTTGCAGATTTACATAAATCTTTTTATATAAACCGCATAGCGGTAAGGAGGATTTTTAAAATGGAAAATATGACAGCAAAAATTTTCTATCAGTCAGATTGTAACCTTTCTTTGCTTGACGGCAAAACAATTGCAATCATTGGTTATGGTAGCCAGGGCCACGCTCATGCTCTTAACCTTAAGGATTCAGGCTGTGATGTAATCATTGGTCTTTACGAGGGTAGTAAGTCTTGGGCAAAGGCAGAGGCACAGGGCTTTAAGGTATATACAGCTGCTGAGGCTGCAAAGCGTGCCGATATTATTATGATTCTTATTAACGATGAGAAGCAGGCAGCTATGTACAAGAAGGATATCGCTCCTAACCTTGAGGCTGGCAATATGCTTATGTTCGCTCACGGTTTTGCAATTCACTTTGGTCAGATCGTTCCTCCGGCAGATGTTGATGTTACTATGATCGCTCCTAAGGGCCCTGGTCATACAGTAAGAAGTGAATATCAGGCCGGTAAGGGTGTACCATGTCTTGTTGCTGTTGAGCAGGACGCAACAGGTAAGGCTAAGGATCTCGCACTTGCTTATGCACTCGGCATTGGCGGCGCAAGAGCCGGCGTTCTTGAAACAACATTCAGAACAGAAACAGAAACAGACCTCTTTGGTGAGCAGGCTGTTCTTTGCGGCGGTGTTTGCGCACTTATGCAGGCAGGTTTTGAAACACTTTGCGAGGCAGGTTATGATCCAAGAAACGCTTACTTTGAGTGTATCCACGAGATGAAGCTCATCGTTGACCTTATTTATCAGTCAGGCTTTGAGGGTATGAGATATTCTATTTCTAACACAGCTGAGTACGGCGACTACATCACAGGTCCAAAGATTGTTACTGAGGATACTAAGAAGGCTATGAAGAAGATCCTTTCTGATATTCAGGACGGTACATTCGCTAAGGACTTCCTCCTCGATATGTCACCGGCAGGCGGTCAGGCTCACTTCCGTGCTATGAGAAGAAAAGCTGCTGAGCATCCGGCTGAAGTAGTTGGTAAGGAAGTTAGAAAGCTTTACAGCTGGTCAAACGAAGACAAGCTTATCAACAACTAATTTAATAGTTTATAGCTTATTTACAGCCTTGACTTTACAGTCAAGGCTGTTTTTATGAGTGTTGGTAAATGGTGGTTTAGTGCATAAAGTTTAGTTTAATAAATTTAAAATTTAGGTCAACCCTTTTTAAAGGGTTGCGGGTTTGGGCAGAGCCCATAAAAAGTTTCCTTTACATCAAATTATCGGGCGCAAACAGCTTTGCTGTTTGCGTGCTTAGACAATGTTTGAAAACAGGCGATAGCCTTTTAGGAAAAAATAATTAAAACGCACCGCTATAAACGCAAGCATTTATAGTGCAATTTTTGGTGTTTTCCCTTTTTTATACTCTCGTATTTAGCTATCGCAGTTTTGTTCAAACCGCCAAACGGCTTGCCGTTTAGCTATTAAAATTTGCGATAGCATAAAGTATTTGTGGGCGTTGCCCACACCCACAACCTTTGAAAAGGTTGACCAAACTTTTAATTTCGGGACGGAAAGTTTAGGCTTTGCTTTACTTTGTTGCCCGACTGAAACTAAGCTAAACCATAATTCAAAAAACTATTCTCTTAATTCAAACTCCGGACTTTCAGAATAATTTGCGTTGCTATTGACAAAAACTACCGGTACATTTATAATTGACACAAGAGCAGTATGGGGTGATAGAATGAAAAAGTTTGATGCAGCTGTTTATAAAAAGCGTAAATGCGAGTGCCTTGACAAGTGCTTTCAGGCTTTTATGGATAACGGACTTGAAAATACAGGATTGCAACTTTTATGCAAGTATTGCGGTTTTAAAACAAATCAGGCACTATATCATTACTTTGAAAGCAAGGATATGATAATTACAGAATCGGTGCAGTATGCTATGATTAAATTTGAACGAGAGTTTATGAAAAAAGCCCCACGCTCAAGAGCAGACTTAAAGAATTATCTCGAAAAATTTCCCCGTTGGATGCAGAAAAACTACGGCGAGCATATGCGTTTTGTTTATCAGGTATATACTTCTCCGAAATATAAAAAACAGGGCTATGACTTCTTTTCGGGAATACCAAAAAGATACGATACATTTATTCATCATATAGCTAAAAATCTTGATGTTTCTTTTGAAAGCATACAGGCATTGTATTATCTTTATATAACATCAACACTGCAATATGCACTTTTTAAGGATGAGGTTTACCTCGATGTTGAGGTAAATTCTATTTATAATATGTGTCTTGAGGTGTTCGAGGCAGAGGATAGGAAAAAGATTGCTCAAAAGTGCGAAGATTAATTGTGCGAGGACATTGCGTATTACAACAACTAATAAATTTTATATTCGGAACGAATTGTCAGTTGCTTTTTTAATTTGTTGCCCACTGAAAATAAATCGCCACTACAATTTATATTCATTTAAAATCAATTATTACCGCCTGTTCGCAGAAAAAAGTGCAGGCGGAATTTTTATGTTTTGTAAACTGTCCTTATAAAATTTACGAAAATTGTCTATTTTAATAGTGACACTATTGTTGTATAATGGGAACATCACAAGATAAATGTTGAACTGTTCAGAAATTTTGAGGCGTGATTTAATGACAAAAAAAGCTGTTTTAATAAATGACCTTTCGGGTCTTGGAAAATGCTCGCTCACTGCGGCTATACCTGTTTTGTCCGTTATGGGTATTCAGGCTTGCCCTATGCCGACTGCGGTGCTTACAAGCCAGACCGGCTTTAAGAGTTTTTACTGCAACGACTGCACCGACAAGCTCGATTACTACACATCGGAATGGAAAAAACTCGGTTTTCAGCCCGACGGCATTTACACAGGTTTTTTATCAAGTGAAAAACAGGTTGATAAAATTCTTGATTTCATAAACAGCTTTGAAACAGAGAACACGCTTGTACTTGTGGACCCTGTTATGGGTGACGGCGGCAGAACATACAGCCTTTTTACAGACACACTTGCCTGTAAAATGAAAAAGCTGGTGACTGTTGCTGATGTAATTACACCTAATCTTACAGAGTGCTGTATCCTTTGCGATATAGATTACAGCGACTTTATAAAAAGTGCAGACAATCCCGATTTTATGGATAAAGTTGCCGAGCTTGGCAAATCCTTGCTAAAACGCTACGGTGTAAAAATCGTAATAATTACGGGCATTGAGCATAAATCCGCTGACGGCACTGTTAATGTGCAAAATCTTATTACATCTGAAGAAGAGATATTCACTGTAAGCTGTAAAAAAATAGGTGGCAGCTATTCGGGTACGGGAGATTTGTTTGCCTCGGTAATGTTTTCCGGACTTTTAAGAGGCGACACTTTGAGAGATACCGTTAGTCTGGCAGTAAAATTCATAGAAACTTCTTTGCGTGATACCGTAGCGTTGGGTATTGACCGCAACGAGGGCATTGAGTTTGAAAAACACTTAAATTTACTTTTGTGAGGGATAACTATGGAGTCAAATACAATTTCAAAATCTAAGTCAAAAATTAATGTAAAGCTTATTGCTATTACAGCAATGTGTGCGGCTTTGGTAACAGTTACTACTGCGTTTATTAAAATTCCGTCAATGTTCGGATATTCACACGCAGGCGACTCAATGATTTATCTTGCTGCAAGCATTTTGCCCGGTCCGTATGGCATTATTGCCTCATCAATCGGCGGTGCTCTTGCAGACTTGATTTCGGGTTATCCTCAGTGGGCAATTCCTACAGCTATCATAAAAGCATTTAATGCTGTTCCGTTTGTTCTTTGCAGAATGGCTATGAAAAAACACGGCAAGGACAATAAGATTATTAACTGGTCATCGCTTTTAATGATTATTCCGACCACTATGGTAACAGTCGGCGGTTACTTCATTGCGAACGGTCTTATGTATGGATTTGAAGGCGCAGTTGCAGAGCTTGCAACATGGTGGTTACAGCCGGGTATGGGCGCATTAATCTTTATTGTTCTCGGTTTTGCCCTTGACAGAATTGATTTTAAGAAAAAACTTGCTTTAAAATAAGCACATTTGCTTATTTTAGGAATTTGGAGTATAATAAATGGAAAATAGATTTGAATTAAATAAAAACCTTGCGCAGATGCTCAAGGGAGGAGTTATTATGGATGTAACAACTCCCGAACAGGCTAAAATTGCCGAGGCTGCGGGTGCGTGCGCAGTTATGGCATTAGAGAGAATTCCTGCCGATATTCGTGCGGCAGGCGGAGTTTCTCGTATGAGCGACCCTAAGATGATTAAAGGTATTCAGAACGCAGTTTCTATTCCTGTAATGGCAAAGTGCCGTATCGGTCATTTTGCAGAAGCACAGATTTTACAGGCAATTGAGATTGACTACATTGACGAAAGCGAAGTTTTATCTCCTGCAGATGACAAGTATCACATTGATAAAACCGCTTTTGATGTACCTTTTGTATGCGGCGCCAAAGATTTAGGCGAGGCACTAAGAAGAATCAACGAGGGCGCATCTATGATTCGTACAAAGGGCGAGCCTGGTACAGGCGATGTTGTGCAGGCTGTTCGTCATATGAGAATGATGCAGTCTGAAATTCGCAGAATCGCATCTATGGCAAAAGATGAACTCTTTGAAGTTGCAAAGCAGTTACAGGTTCCGTATGATTTGGTTTTGTATGTTCACGAGAATAAGAAATTGCCTGTTGTTAATTTTGCTGCCGGCGGTGTTGCTACTCCTGCTGATGCTGCGCTTATGATGCAGCTCGGCGCAGAGGGTGTATTTGTCGGCTCGGGTATCTTTAAGTCGGGTAATCCCGAAAAAAGAGCGTCTGCTATTGTTAAAGCTGTTACAAACTTTAATGACGCTAAAATGCTTGCTGAACTTTCAGAAGATTTAGGCGAAGCTATGGTAGGAATTAACGAGCAGGAAATTGAAATCCTTATGGCTGAAAGAGGCAAATAATTATGCAGATAGGTGTACTTGCTTTGCAGGGAGCTTTTATTGAGCACGAACAAATGCTTGAAAAACTCGGTGTGTCCTCTTTTGAAATCCGTTGTTTAGATGATTTGAAAAAGCCGTTTGACGGTTTTATAATTCCGGGCGGCGAAAGCACCGTTATCGGAAAATTACTTTTTGAACTTGGGCTTTTTGAGCCGATTAAAAAGTTGATCAATGACGGACTGCCGACTTTTGGCACTTGCGCAGGCTTATTGCTTTTGGCCGACAGCATAGAGAATGATACAAGAAAGTATTTTTGCTCTATGAATATTGAGGCCGTAAGAAATGCCTATGGCAGACAGCTCGGAAGTTTTTATGCCGAAGACAGCTTTGCGAACGAAGGAAAAATTCCTATGACTTTTATACGAGCCCCGTATATAAGCCGAGTTGGTGACGGTGTAGAAGTTCTTGCTCAAGTTGACGGAAAAACAGTAGCGGCAAGGCAGGGGAAACAGTTGGTAACTGCTTTTCACCCTGAATTAAATAATGATTTAACCGTACATAATTATTTTATAAAAATGATTAACGGAGAAATATAATGTATTTATAAGGGAGAAGAAAATAAATGGCTGACATACTTTATGTTTACAAAACATCAATTTATGCTAATCTGACTAACAAATGCCCATGCAGATGTACATTTTGCATACGCAACAATACCGATGCAATAGGCAATGCAGATACACTTTGGCATAAGCATGATCCGAGTATTGAGGAGATTAAAAAAGCAGTTGATGATTTCGATTTTACAGGCTTTAACGAGCTTGTGTTCTGCGGTTACGGAGAACCTACCAACGCCCTCGACAATCTCATTGCTACCGCTGAATATGTAAGGGAAAAGCACCCCGACATTAAGCTCAGACTCAATACAAACGGTCTTGGTGATGTTATAAACAAAAAGCCTGTTGCAGAGCTTTTGTCAAAATACATTGACTCGGTATCAATCAGCCTTAACACCTGTTCGTCAGAGAAATATGACGAGGTGTGCAGACCTGTATTTAATAATGCGTATGAATCTATGCTTAAATTTGCGGCAGACGCAAAAAAATACTTTGGTCACACTCAATTCTCAATAGTCGATACTATTCCACAGGAAGATATAAAGGCTTGTCAGAAGATTGCTGACGATATGGGAATTTACCTTAGAATAAGAAAATATTCCGCATGATAAATTACCGCTCAACAGATTGATTTTCTGTTGAGCGGTTTTGGTTTTTTACTATATTTGTCGAAGGGAAAAATTACTTGTCGAGGAAGAGAATATAAACGAAAATTAAAAGACGAAAAAAACAGTGCTTTATATAGCTGATCATTAAAAATCATGTTTGAAATGTTCTAAGCCCTATTACGACAATATATTTCTAAGCACTTGCCAATTGTTGCTGCTTATATCATCAGAATAGTTATCCATACAGATACATAACTCATCCGTGGTTGCATCATTGCGTACAATTCCACCTTTAAGTCCGTGTTCGATTAGATAATTTTTTAGCACCTTGAATTTTTTTGATGTATAAATATCAATATCCTGACTGTTTCCGTTGCAGTCAAATCCGCCCTTTGTTTCTATTATCCAAATTTTTCCGTTTACACCTAGAATGTAGTCCGGATAGAAGAGTTTTTGTTTTCCCGAATTATCTTGATATACAATAGAAAGGTATTCGTTGCCCTTATCTCCGTTTTTGTACCACCATTCTACGCTGTTTGAATGTTCGCAAAATTTTTCAAATTTCACTTCCGGAGTAGAACGGGGTGCGGCTGATGAAAGATAGTTTTGATAAACATTTTTACTCATAATCAGCTGCGTTTTTGCTTCTGCGTTGTATGTAAACAAACAAGACTGCGGAATATGAAATTCATAAAGCGATTTATACGGCACATCAATTTGCATCTGTGCCATTTCATACGCCATTGCCTCACGCACTAAATAACGCAGCATGTCAACATTGTTAATAACAAAAGCGTAAACCTCTCTCGGCTCTAATGTGAGAATTTTACGGCTGTACTTAAAGTTTTTATCAAATAATTTGCGGATAATGGTATTCATATATGAATATTCCATACCAATTTCAAAACCAATTTTACCGATTTTGTTATGATAATCTCGTCCATGTATATGAGTGTTTAATTTTTCTGTAACTGCTATATCATTCATATCAGAATATTTAAAATTAAGTGTAGCCGATTCGCCAGAAAGGGTGTGTTTTATGATATTTTTACTAAATTCATAGCCAGCAGCTTGCAAACGAGTGCGGTTTACCATTTTGTTTGTGCCTGTTCCGTATTCTTTTTCTGCATAGGTAACTATAGCCTGCAATGCTTTTTTGGGATTTCGTGAAGAAGTAATCATTGTCCTTTGTTCGCCAGTAAGAGTAATATCCTTATACTCGTTTTTAAGAAATAAAGTGCAAGCATTTAAGGCACTTTTGTCCAACGCTGTTTTAACTCCTGTGGTAAATTTGCTGTCAAAAGTATAAAGATAACAGCTGTCAAGCAAATCGTAGCCATAATGTTTTGCTTCCGGCATACGTCGAATACGACCGATTGTTTGTATCTCAAAGGTTTCATCCATATTATCACGAAGTTTTACAAGAATTTGCGCTCTCGTGCAGTCCCAACCTGTTGCAATTGCTTGTTTGATAATAATTGCTGTTGATGTTGCATTTAACTTGTTAATGTCCTTTAAATTTTCGTGCATATCGGACAGCCAAACCGCAAGCTGACCGTTTTCATAGGTTAAGCCTTGTGTTTCAAAGTAGCGTTCAACATCATCTTGTAAATTATTCGATTTGTTCGGTAATTGAACAACAATAAGCGGATTGATGTCCGTGTTGTGTTGTAAATATGCGGCACGAAGCTCTTGCTGCTTTGCAAGTGCCTTTTTAATTAAAAATTCTGTTTGGTTTTCTGTTTCTACACTCTGAGAAAAATTTTGGTTGATAACAACCAATTTTTTGATAAGTCCTGATGCAATTACTTCTTCCTCAGATATTTCAATCATTTCCGCTTTTGTAATACCTTTCGGTGTTGCAGAGCAGCGGATAATTTTATCCGTGTGAAAGTACTGTATTATTTCATCTGCTTTTATGGTGTCGTTTTGGTGACTTTCATCTACGATGATTACAAAATGCAATCCGTCATTTAATGCGTGCTGAATATGCTCCAAAAAGTTGGTGCGTTCACTTTCTTTCAGTGCGTTGTTGCCTTTCTTAGTGAGTTTTTCCCAGTTTATAAAGCAGTTGTCATTTTCTTCAAAGCCTGCCGTCATTACATCGGAAAGCAATTTGGTATGCGAGGCGTGGATATACTTGTCCATTTTCTTTTTACTTTGCTCCTCAAGATTACCCTTGCCCGGTGTGAGCCATACAAAAACTGTTTTAGAATAAGACTGTATGTATTGGTGCATAAAATAGGTTAAAATAATCGTCTTTCCGCTTCCGGTGGGACTTTTAAGAATTATATCACGAACGGGCTTTTCCATTGCCTCAAAAAGCAATTTTACCGTTTTAAGCTGAAACTCTTTTAATTCCATAATCAACCCTCCTGTAAATCACGATAATAATAATCGGGAATAATGCTGATTTCAATATCGTGTGCTTGCAGATCTTTCTCTTGCTTGCCCGTTGGCAAAATATCGTGACCCATATAGAGCTTTTTGCATTTTGTAAGGGTATCTGCATTGGCTACGAAATCTGCCAGTTCCTCCTCGGTAAGCACGATTCCAATTTCATTGTTACCCGTAAAATTAACACCGTTTTCGAGTTCAACAAGTTCACGAATATGCAAAAGTAGTTCATCGGCATATTCGTAATACATACGGTCTGAAATAGGAATATAATCCACCTTGTAGTATTTTAAACTCGCTGAATAATTTTCTTTGTCGATGACACGCTTAATGCGTTCGTAGGTTACATCACGGCAGATGTTGTTTTCGTTGTTGGTGCAGAGAATGAATTTACGGTTGCCGCCGTCCTCTGCATTTAATTTCATAACTGCGTGACCTGTTGTACCTGAACCTGAAAAAAAGTCGAGTATGTTTATTGATTTTGTTTTGTTTGTTATCTTTATCAAGTATGATATAAGAGAACTTGGCTTAGGAAAAGAAAAATTGATGTTTAAGTCTTTTAATTCTTTTGTACCAGATCTATTAATAAAATCCAAAAGTAATTCGGTAGGAATATTACCGTTATCTTTTTTTTCACGATAATATGATTTAGTATAAATATTCCAATGAGCTTGTTCACCTTTTTTGTTAATCAAAGGGGAACGTTTAGTTTTTTTGAAAGATAAGTATTCTTTCTTTAGCTTGTATTGTTCCACTTCCCAGCGCCAAACACCATCTCCACTATTGGGCGTAGCCCTTTCGCCATCAGCATTGAATAGGGGAAATGTAGTTCCGGGAGGAATCACCAATTCACCATCAGGACATTCAATCCAATATCTTTGATTGGGACGGGTTTCTAAGGTTGACAAATAAAATGCTGTGTCATCCTTGTATATTTCGCCTTTATATTTTCCTTTTGTTTCAACTTTTATATATTTTGATTTATCTGTTATATCCATAAATTTTGTGGGGAATTGCGAGCCAGTGCAATAGCATAAAATATAATCCAAACGCAAAGCAAAATAATTACCACGAAAACTCGTTGTTTTTGTTCTTCTTACAATTTGACCTAAAATATTTTTTGAGCCAAATATTTCATCACATAGTATTCTCAATGAAGCGTTTTCTTCTTTCCCTATTGATATAAAAATAATGCCATCTTGTGATAAAAGTCTTTTAGCAATTTTCAATCGCTTTTCCATAAACGAAATCCATTTACTGTGAATGAAAAGGTCATTTTCATCAACAAATGCATCATCATAGATAAAGCCACCGCCTTCATCACTATTCTTACCTGTATTATATGGCGGATCTATGTAAATAAGGTCAATTTTGCCTTTATGCGTCTTTTCAAGCAACTTGAGCGATGCAAGGTTGTCTCCCTCAATAAGAAAATTCATCTGTCCACCATTATCAATGAACAAGTCTTTGTTTTCTGTCAAAACCGGCGTATGCGTATCAAGTACTTCATCGATTTCTTCTCGGTGTTCCTCAAAAACAAGTCCATATTTCTTTCCATTTATATCCTTTTCCAAATCGGAAAGGTAAGAGAGTAGATTTCCAGTGTTCTCGTCCTGCGGTGCATTGGATATAAAAGTGCGAATTTCTTTGATTTTAGCAAGTAAATCCTCACGCTTTTGCTTTGATATATTTATACTCATATAACTCACCTAAATAATAAACAACATAATCAGCATTATGTTGTACTGCGGAAAAACAAAAAGCACTCACCAATGATTTGTGAGTGCTAAAAACTAAAAATGAGCATAAAAAAGCAAGCCTTGTCATAATCAATCTTGAAAAGGCTTATTTGCTTTGTATTAAAAAGTGACAATTTGGATATTTTTATCTTTTATGTATCTGTATCTGTTGTAAAATTGATTAAAATATGATATACTGAACTTATAATTATATCAATTTACAACATAATGCTGATTATGTTGTAATCGCCATTTTGGATAGCTCTTTTTATTTTTTATAAACTAAATAATCAAATGCATTTTTTCCATACGGCGGCGATGTTCTGTGCCTGTGGAAATAATATAAATTCGTGTTGTGTTTATACTGCTGTGACCGAGTATATCCGCAAGTTTTGCAATATCCCTTTCAATAGCATAGAATACGCGAGCAAACAAGTGACGCAGATTATGCGGAAATACCTTTTTCGGGTTTACATTTGCCTTTTTACATAAGTTTTTCATCTCACGCCATATATTTGTGCGATTTATGGGTTTGCCTGTTCGTGTTATAAAAATCATACCGCTTTTAATGTTCTGCTTTGCCGCATAGCAAAGCAGTTTTTTCTTTAAGTCTTTTACGATAAATACCGAGCGTGTTTTGCCCTTGAGCGATACAATCGCCTCGCTTTGTTTTACAGCCTCAACGGTTATAAATTGCAATTCGCTTACTCGAATACCTGTTCCGCATATGGTTTGCAAAATTAAATTTAATCGTTCGTTATGTTTGCGATTTGCCGCTGTGCAAAGCCTTGTGTATTCCGCTTTTGTGAGTTCTTTTTCTTCAGAACAGAATACCTGTTGCTGTAATTTTAAGGCTTTAATTTTTAAATCAAGCCAATCCAAAAAATCAAATAGGCAGTTTATGCTTGCAAGCATTGAGTTTACACTCCGTACGGCATAATTTTCCTTTAAATGTTCTTTGTATGCAATAACTGTTTCTTTTGTTATTTCGTTTTTGCTGACAAAAGTCAAAAAAGCTTTTGCGTCTCGCAAATATTTTTCTATCGTTGCCTTGCTTTTTTCTTGTAAAATTAAATGCTTTTTAAAATTGCAGAGATTTTCTGCTGTTAAAAACCGGCTTTCCATCGTGTTACCTCCGAGTAAATGTTAAATTTATTTTACCCGAAAAGTACGAAAAAAAGCGGTACTATTAATTTTGGCAAATAAAAAACACCCTGCAATATGTGGTGACTCCCAAAAGTTAGACTTGAAAGCGTAGTGGCTTTTAGCTGCTA
>ERZ791796.49-NODE-49-length-148130-cov-15.238231_pt1 | contig 148130 bp, 160 predicted proteins | sample MGYA00510311_ERZ791796 | MGnify/ENA primary metagenome ERZ791796 (study PRJEB30046, sample SAMN00792042) | human gut metagenome | study: EMG produced TPA metagenomics assembly of the A metagenome-wide association study of gut microbiota in type 2...
GCGTAGCAGCTAAAAGCCACTACGCTTTCAAGTCTAACTTTTGGGAGTCACCACAATTTGCAAAGATGCTTATTTGTCGTTACTTAATTTTATACATTTCCGTCTGCCATATAGGTTTGAATTGCTGTTATGTCATTCACAGTAATGTAGCCGTCCTTGTCAAAGTCGGCGCATTTAATCTGCTTTTCGGTGTAAACTTCCATTTCAACAAGGTACTTCTGAATAGAGGTTGCGTCTGTAATGTCAATCTGACCGTCGCCCGTTACATCGCCGAGCATAAAATCGTCAAAGTCCTTACATTCGCCAAAGTATGTGAGCGTAGTTTTTTCGTTAGGTGTAGACGAAAGCGCAACATAAATTTTGCCGTCAATCACTCTCATTCCGTAGCCTTCCTTGTCGGAACTGATTTTGCCGAGTGAGTCGGTTTCGCCTGTCTTTGTATTGAGATAATAAACACTGCTTGGAGTGTTGTAGTATAGAACACCGTCTTTCATATCAAGTCCTGCAAAGCCGTCAAGCCAATAGCCGGTTTCGCTCGCTTTCCAATAATCACCGATTGTTTTAACAACCTCTGCACTGTCAGCCTCTAAATTGTATTTTACAAGGCTTTTCTTGTATTTGCTGTTGTATGAATTTGAAATCGCATAGTAACTGCCGTCATCATCTATGCACATTTTAGTGTTAAATTCGTGGAAAAGGCTTTTGTCATATTTTGAGTTGTCGGCACTGTATGAGCTTACATAGTCATAGTGCGGCTGCCTGTTGTTTGTAGCTATTGCAATTTCATCATCGCTCAGCAGAAAATATGTGTGGCTTACAAGACCGTTGTTGTCGGGTACTGGATCATCCCATGTAATGTCAACATTATAGTAAGAGCCGTCAATACATACCTTATTCCACGCATGAACCATTGCCGAAGAATTTACAATGTCGCTGTCTATGCCCACAAGTGAGAGCAAATATGAATAAGCGGCGGTGTATCCCTCGCAGGTTGACTCCTTATTTACAAGTGCATCGTATGCGTCACATGACCTTGTCGAAAATTCATCTCCGAGTCCGTACTCACATTCAAGCGCAATCTCATCGTGAAGTGTAAGCGCTTTTTGATAATCCGTCATATTGTTGCTTAGCTTTGCAAGATATTTTTTGCATTCGGCGTTAAATTTATCTGTCATCTGCTCGGTTGTACTTTCGTCATAGCGGTAAATCGGAATAACGGAATTTATATAGGTAATGCCGTCGGAGGATTTTTTGGTGGTCATATAGTAGTTGTTGTTGTCCACATAAAAGAAAAGCGGATTTTTCTTTAGAGCCACAGCGTAAGCGTTGCCGATATTATCGGTTTGAATTTTGTAGTTAAATATATTTATACTGCTTGCGTGATTTGCCAAGCCGTTGGCAATGGCATCACAAGCCTCGGCATTTTTATCGTAAAAAGCCTTGTTATATGTAATAGTTCCTGTCTGATTTAAAGGTGTATCGGCAGGGGTAGATACCGCAGACGCAGAAACAGCGCTTGCGCCAAAAATGATTGTTCCCGTTAAAGCAAGTGCAAATGTCTTTTTAATAATATTAGCCTTTTTCATTATTTTCACTTCCTAATTTGTTGTTTATAGCATTATAACATAGAAATAGCAACAATTCAATAATTATTTTGTAAAATATTAAAATTAAGTTCTTTTGCCTTGCTTGTCTGCATAGATATTAACAAAGCCAAGGAAAGGACGATTAAAATGACAAGTCTAAACAATGAGGGCAGGTTTGTACTTGCTATTCGCTCACTCAGTCAGAATATTTATCAGAGAATTTTACCGCTTATGCCAAAATTTTGTGACACAGCTCAGGAGATACGATTGCGAGTAAACCGACCTGTCGCTATTGTTTGTCCCGACACTACATATTTTCTTACCGAAAAGGGCGGACTTACAAATGCCATACTTGACGGCGCAATGCTCACAGTCAGCCGAGGAGATTTGACCGACACCTTTCACAACATCTGCAACTACTCGGTGTATTCAAAGCAGAGCGAAATAGTAAACGGCTTTGTAACAATGCATGGCGGTCACAGGGCAGGCATTTGCGGAACAGCAATTTGCGAGGGCGACAGGATAATAAACATTCGTGACATTTCATCAATCAATATAAGAATAGCAAGAGAGCATAAGGAGTGCTCACGAAAAATTATAGACGCACTTAATCCCGATTTTGGCGGAGTGCTTATTTGCGGAGCGCCATGCTCAGGCAAAACAACGCTTTTGCGAGATATGGCGAGGATACTTTCGACCGAGTACGGCAAAAGAATATCGCTTATAGATGAAAGGGGAGAGCTTGCAGGTACTTCGTCGGGTATTCTCCAAAATGACATAGGCTTGTGCGATGTTTTCGACCTTTACGATAAGCCGAGCGGAATTATGCAGGCTATACGCAGTATGTCGCCCGATATTATAGTTTGTGACGAAATCGGCACGCAAAGGGATATTGACGCTATGGAGTATTCGGTAAATTCGGGTGTTTCCTTTATATCAACCTTGCATTGCTCAAGCATTGAGGAGCTTAGAAAGAAAGCAAATATAAAAAAGCTCCTTGCAGGCGGCGGCTTTAAAACACTTGTTTTTCTCGACAACAGAACAGCGGCGGGCAGGGTAATCAAGATTATAAAGGTCGGTGATGTGTTTGTTGATTAAAATAATCGGTTGTGCCTTGCTTGTAACGGCAACCACATTAATCGGCATAAAAAAGTCGCAGAGATTATACAGGCGCAGAGATTTTATAAATGACTTCCTTGTGTTTCTCGACTCACTCGCCACTAATATTCGATACAGCGGTGACGAGCTTTCTGTAATTATTTCAAAGAGTGAAGATCCGTTCGGGAAAGCCGTATATGACTCTTACCGGAAAAGCGAGGGTTCGTTTTTTGAGAGGTGGAAAAAGGCAGTAATAAAAATTTCTGACGGATATTCACTAAAGCACGATGACAAACAGCTTTTGTGTTCGTTTGGCGAAAAGCTCGGTATAACCGATGTTGAGGGACAGCTAAAGCACATAGAACTTTACAAAGGACTTGCAAAGGCGCACCTTGATGACAGCAAAAAAGACATAACCGAAAAGTCACGATTATATAAAACAATGGGATTTTTTGTCGGTGCGGCTGTCGCACTTATTGTAATCTGAAAGGATAGCTATGGATGTTGAACTTATTTTCAAAATAGCTGCAATCGGCATAATAGTTGCCGTATTGTGTCAGGTGCTGATACGCAGCGGCAGAGAGGAGCAGGCAATGCTCACTACACTTGCGGGACTTATAGTGGTGCTGACGCTGATTGTTACTCAGATAAGCACGCTATTTAACACAATAAAGCAGCTGTTTGGTTTTTAAAGAATATGAATATTATTACAATAGCCGCAGTGGCAATCGTGGCGGCAATTTCGGCGGTGGCAATAAAAAAGCACAACGGCGAAACCGCACTTATGCTTTCGGTAGCTTGCGGAGTAATTTTGCTGATGGCGGTCATCTCCTTTGCAGGCACAATATTGCAGACCGTAAACCAAATTGCGGCGGCATCGGATATGAATATTGAGTATATAAAAATATTGCTCAAGGTAATAGGAATCTGTATTGTAACAGAGCTTGCCGTTAGCGTGTGCAAAGAATCGGGACAGCAGGCAATAGCGGCAAATGTTACGCTTGCAGGTAAAATACTGATTATGGCGGCGTCACTCCCTCTTTATACCGAAATTTTCAATACTGTGGCGTCACTTGTAAATAACTCCTAAAGGAGTGTTGATGTTGAAAAAAGCAGCGGTAATTTTTCTGGTGCTTGCAGTGGTTTTGTGTTTGTCACAGGTTACGGCTTTTGCGGCAGATTCACAAAGCGCCACGCAAAGCACAGCAAATGATATTAACAGCATTTACGATACCTCCGCTTTATATAACAGTCTGTCGGACGATGTAAAGCAGAGCCTTGAAAATATAGGGATAAACGGCATAGACGGTCAGCAGATTTCGCAAATTTCATTTACAGAGGTTGTAAACGAAATCGTCAAGCTCGCAGGTGAAAACAGCGCAGGTCCGCTCAAGGCTGTAATATCGCTTACGGCGCTCATACTTATATGCTCGCTTTTATCCTCCTACAAAAATTCGATTTCAAGTGAACTTTCCTCCTCACTTGGCATAGCAGCCGTACTTTGTGCTACCTGTACGGCTGCACTTCCTGCAATTCAGGTTATTGCCGATATGTCGGCGGTTGTAAAAACAGCGTCAGCCTTTATGCTTGCCTTTGTGCCCGTAATGGTTATGATAATGTCGAGTACGGGACACGCCGTAAGCGGTGCGTCATATTACGCCATGATGATAGGCGCAGGCGAGGGAGTGGGACAACTCAGCTCCAAGGTGATAGTGCCGTTTTTAAATATGTTTTTGGGTGTATCGGTTACGGCAAGCGTATGCCCCGAAACAAGGCTTTCGGGCATTTCTTCTGTAATTTCAAAGGCGGTAAAATGGATACTCGGCTTTGTTATGACGGTATTCACCGCCGTACTTTCATTTAAGCAGCTGATAACCGCCTCTGTTGACGATGTATCCACACGAGCAGTGCGTTTTACTCTCAATTCATTTATCCCGATAGTCGGCTCGGCGCTTTCCGATGCCTACAAAACAGTGCAGGGAAGTGTAAATTTGCTCAAATCGGGACTTGGAATTTTTGTGATTATATCTATTGCATTTGTATTTTTGCCCATTATTCTTAATAGCTTGTTGTGGATATTCACATTATCGGCAGGGAAGCTGTTTGCAGATACCCTCGGCATAAATCAGGTGAAAAATTTGCTTGAGGGTGTGAGTACGGTGCTTTCCACCTTGCTTGCAATCGTGCTTTGCGTTATGTCGGTTTATATAATTTCAACGGCGCTTGTGCTTTTGTTGGGAGGCGGTGGAGTATGAGCGGTATGATTTCCGCAACCGTTACGGTATGCGCAGGTGCGCTTATATGCAGCCTGCTCTCAGCCTTTGTGCCTGAGGGCACTACCAAAAAAACAGTTGCCCTTGTGATTGGCGCTTTTATGGTTTGCTGTCTTATTTCTCCCGTAACAAAGGCAATATCTTCAATTAAAATTGACACAAATATCATAGCCGAAGAGGAAAATAAAATTTCAACCTCAGATGAGGCATACGCAAACCTTGTGATAAAGCAGGCAGAGCAAAATCTTGAGCAGAGCCTAACCGATTTGCTGGAACAGAACGGCATAAAAATATCGGAGTGCAAAATAGTTCTCGCAAAAGCGCAGTCCGACAGCATAATTATAGGTGACATCAGCATATATATAAGCAAAGACTATAAAAATCAGAATGATAAAATCGGCTCGCTCGTTTTTAAAAGTTTCGGAGCGTATCCGAGAATTACTTTCATTTAAGGGTGCAGGCTATGGACGAAAAATCAAGCGGAATAAAAAAGCTGTTTGAAAGTGACAAAATAAGAAAAATTATAATAATCATCGGCGCAATCGGAATAGCGTTGATTTTCGCTTCCTCGTTTACAGGCATCAATACGGGCGGTAAGGAGGAAACAGGCGGTTTTTCCGTTACCACTTACAGCACAGAGATTGAAAGCGATTTGCAAAAAATACTTTCGAGCATCAGCGGCTGCGGAGAAACCAAGGTGCTGCTCACCATAGAAAACTCGGTTGAGTATGTGTATCTTGAGGACAGCACCACCAAGACAAAAGAAATTCAGCCTGTTATACGAGGTGTGCTTGTTGTGTGCGAGGGCGGAGATGACCCCGTAGTTGCACAAACGATCACTCAGGCGGTAACAAGGGCGCTGGATATTTCATCGGCAAAGGTATGTGTTACAAAACTAACAGAACGAAGGTAGAGGTATTATGAAAATTCAGAAAAAGCATATTGTAATGACAGCACTTGTACTTGCACTTGCCACAGCGGTTTACATAAACTATCAGATTTCGCAGGCAAAAAGTACATCGTCCGTAAAGGAGCTGGGCGCAGCCTCATATGTAAATGCCACCGTAGGACAAACGGCAACCTCAGACGAGGCAGTGGCTACAATGGCACTTTCAAAGGAACAGCAGGACTTTTTTGCCGCCGAGCGCACCAAACGGCAGAACACCCAAGACAAGGTGATTGATGATGCCGAAGAAATACTTGAGTCGGATTCAAGCGCAGATTCAGAGTTTACGGAGGCGCAGAAAAATGTGGAGAAAATAATCGGCTTTTTCACTACACAGGATACGATAGAAACCATAGTAAAGGCAAAGGGCTTTTCCGACTGCCTTTGCTGTATAACAGATATGGGCGTAACGGTAATTGTGCCGAAAAACGAGCTCAATGAAAACACAGTGCTTTCTGTATACGATGCGGTAACAACGCATTACGATATAGCAAGCGACGCAATATCCGTTGTAGGTGCGTGAAGTTAAATTTAAAGCTGTCAACCGATTTCTGTTTTGTGTGATATAAAAACTCGGCGACTGAAATTTTATGCTTTATTAAGTTAGCGGCATTGGTGTTAATATAGTTTACAATCAAAATTTTATGTGATATAATTATCCTAAATATCTAAATATATAGTAAAGTTGGGATAATATGTCTGAAGAGATAAATGTAACTGCTCAAAATGCAGAGGAAGAAACAGCACAGGAAACCGAAAACAAGGTTGCACAAATCAAGCTCACACGCTCAGAACAGCGTGAGCAGGCGTTTATGCTTTTGTTTTCAAATTCATTTACAAACACATCCGTTGACAATATGGTGCAGGACAGCTCCGAACTATTTATGGGCGGAGTAAGCCCTGTTGCTCAGGCAGAGGTTGAGGGCATTATTTCTATAAAGAGCGAGCTTGACGAGATTATTTCAGGCTACCTTAAAAAGGGTTGGACGCTTTCAAGAATTTCTAAGCCGTCACTTGCAATCCTTGAGCTTGCCGTTTATGAAATTAAGTATCTTGAAAATGTTCCCGCAAGCGTTGCCATTAACGAGGCTGTTGAGCTTGCAAAAAAATACACCATCGGCGAAAGCGGCTTTGTAAACGGTATTTTGGGTTCGTTTGTAAGAGATAACGGTGAAAAATAATGAGCCTTTTTCTCGGTATAGACACATCGAATTACACCACCTCGGTTGCGGTGTATAACAGCGAAAGCGGACAAATGCTGCAAAGAAAGCAACTGTTGCCCGTAAAGCAGGGACAGCTCGGCTTGCGCCAAAGCGACGCAGTGTTTCACCACACTCAGCAGCTGCACACGCTTGTTGAAAATATCGCAAATGAAACCGATTTATCGGCAGTGTCGGCAGTCGGAGTATCAACCCGACCTCGCCCTGTTGACGGCTCGTATATGCCATGCTTTACGGTTGGCGAAAATACGGCGAGAATTATATCGGCAGTAATAAAAAAGCCTCTCCTGACCTTTTCACATCAGGAGGGGCATATTGCCGCAGCGCTGTTTTCAGCCGAAAGAGATGACCTGTTTGACAAGGAATTTTTAGCCTTTCATATAAGCGGCGGTACAACAGAGGCAGTGCTTGCCAAGGGCAGTACAAGCTCGTTTGCCGTACAAGAGGTTGCTAAAACCCTTGATTTAAACGCAGGACAGGCGGTTGACCGAGTAGGACTTATGCTCGGTCTGAAATTTCCATGCGGCCCTCAGCTTGAACAGCTCGCACTTGAGAATACCGAAAAATTCAAAGTGCGCCCCACCTTAAAGGGTGCGGATTGCTGTCTGAGCGGTCTTGAAAATCAGTGCAAAAAAATGCTTGATTGCGGCGAAAGCAAAGAGAAAATCGCAGCCTTTTGCCTTGCCTATATTCAGTCCACACTCGAAAAAATGACTGAAAAATTGCTTGAGCAGTATGGCAGTTTGCCTGTTGTGTTTGCAGGCGGAGTAATGTCAAACTCTATTATAAAAAATGCGCTTACCCGTAAATTCGGCGCAACCTTTGCAAAGCCGGAATATTCCTCCGACAACGCAGGCGGAATAGCGTATCTCGCATATAAAAAATTTACCGAAACACAATAATTGCTTGCCAACGCAAAAGAAAAGCCAAGTGGCAGGCAATATGAAATAAACTGTAAGCAGTTTGAGAGTATCAATTTTATATATCACCTAACAGGAGGTCAGGAAATGTATTCACCGCAAATTCAAAAGCCGAGAGTGCTTTCGGTTTCACAAATCAATTTCTATATAAAATCGCTCATCGAAAATGACGGAAAATTGCAGTTTGTGCTTGTAACGGGTGAAATTTCCAACCTTACCGTCCATCAGCGCAGCGGTCATATTTACCTCTCGCTGAAGGACAGCAATTCGGTTATCAGCGCCGTTATGTTTGCAGGCAATGCAAGGCGGCTAAAATTCCGTCCCGAAAACGGAATGAAAATAATTTGCCGAGGCAGAATTTCCCTTTACGAGCCAAGCGGCAGGTATCAGCTCTACATTGAGGATATGCAGCCTGACGGTGTGGGTGCGCTTGCGCTTGCGTTTGAACAGCTTAAATCTGACCTTGAAAAAAAAGGACTTTTTGACCCTGCGCACAAAAAGCCGTTGCCAAAATTTCCGAAAACAATCGGAGTTATTACCTCGCCCACAGGTGCGGCGGTGCAGGATATTACCAATATTTTAAGGCGAAGATTTCCGAGCGTTGACATTATACTTGCTCCCGTTTTGGTGCAGGGCGACAGTGCGCCAAAGCAGCTTGTAAACGCAGTAAATAAATTCAGCGAAAGCAAAATTGCCGATGTTATAATAATCGGCAGAGGCGGCGGCTCGGCTGAGGACTTGTGGGCATTTAACGATGAAGAGCTTGCGTATGCTGTTTATCACTGTAAGACTCCTGTTATTTCGGGTGTAGGCCACGAAACCGATTTTACAATTTGCGATTTTGTGGCAGATAAGCGAGCATCAACCCCATCGGCGGCGGCAGAGCTTGCCGTACCCGACAGGCAGGAGCTTATATCTTACTACAAAAAGCAAAGGCAGTACCTTGCCGCAACTCTTGAGCAAAAATTCAAAACGGCTCAGCTTAAACTTGAAAAACAGCAGAGAAGAATGTCTTTGTCATCGCCAAAGGTGAGGGCAGAGCAAACAGAAAGACAGCTTTTAGCTAAAGCCGAAAAAATTTCTCGGCTTATGAATGATAATATTTCTCAAAGGGAAAATAAACTTGTTTCCGCAAAAGCCAAACTTGACGGTCTAAATCCGCTTAATGTACTCGGCAGAGGATACGCAATAGCCGAAAAGGACGAAAAAATAATTACCTCGGCAAAACAGCTGAGCGGCGGAGATGAGTTTACAGTAATTTTGAGTGACGGAAAAATAAACGCAAAGGTATGCGGTGATTAACTATGGCTTTTACACATCTTCATAATCATACCGAATACAGCTTGCTTGATGGTGCAAGCAGGATAGAGCAGCTTGTTAAATCGGCTAAGCAAAAGGGACAAACCGCCCTTGCCATAACCGACCATGGCGTAATGTATGGTGTAATAGATTTTTATCGTGCCTGCAAAAAGCAGGGGATAAAGCCCGTTATCGGCTGTGAGGTTTATGTTGCTCCGCACTCACGATTTGACAAAACCTCAGCCTATGAAAAATACTATCATATGGTTCTGCTTTGCGAGAATAACGAGGGTTATCAAAATCTTATCAAGCTCGTGTCAAAGGGTTTTACCGAGGGATTTTATTCCAAACCGAGAATAGATGACGAGCTTTTAAAGCAATATAACAAGGGTCTTATCTGCCTTTCTGCCTGTCTTGCGGGTGAAATTCCGCAGGCTCTCCTTGACGGAAATTATGACGGCGCAAAGCAGAAGGCTCTTTTTTATCAGTCGATTTTCGGCAGAGAAAACTTTTTTATAGAACTGCAAGACCATGGCATTGAAGAACAAAAGAAAATCAATCCGCAGCTTATCTGCCTTGCAAGCGAAATCGGCGCTGAGCTTGTGGTTACAAACGACAGCCATTATATAGATAAAAAGGATAGCTTTACTCACAGCATTCTGCTTTGCATACAGACAAACCGCACTGTAAACGATGTGGACAGAATGGAGTTTCAGACAAGCGAATTTTACCTTAAAACAGAGGAAGAAATGCGTGCGCTGTTCCCGAATCTTCCGCAGGCGTATGATAACACGCAAAAAATTGCCGACCGCTGTAATGTAGAGTTTGAGTTTGGCGTTCGCAAGCTGCCACGCTTTGATGTGCCAAACAACGAAGACCACTATGAGTATTTTCGCAGGAAATGCTATGAGGGACTTTACAGGCATTACGGACAAAATCCCGATAAGTCTTTGACTGACAGGCTGGAATACGAGCTTGCCACAATTTCAAAAATGGGTTTTGTCGATTATTACCTTATCGTAAACGATTTTGTGCAGTACGCAAAGAGTGAGAAAATCCCCGTAGGCCCCGGCAGAGGTTCGGGCGCAGGCTCACTTTGCGCCTACTGCATAGGAATTACGGCGGTAGATCCCATTAAGTACAATCTGCTTTTTGAAAGATTTTTAAATCCGGAAAGAGTAAGTATGCCCGACTTTGATGTTGACTTTTGCACAGAGCGCAGAGGAGAGGTAATCGACTATGTAGTGCGCAAATACGGCACAGACAGGGTAGCGCAGATAATTTCGTTCGGTACAATGGCGGCGAGGGGCGCAATTAGAGATGTGGGCAGAGTGCTTGCAATTCCGTATGCAACGGTGGATTCCGTAGCAAAACTTGTGCCGATGGAATTAAAAGTTACAATCGACTCGGCGCTTAAAACAAGTACGGAGCTGAGAAACCGTTACGAGGAGGACGAGCAGACAAAACAGCTGCTCGACATAGCAAGGAGCATTGAGGGTATGCCAAGACACGCCACAATGCACGCCGCAGGTGTGGTAATTACCGACAGACCCGTATCGGACTATGTTCCTCTTTCAAAAAATGACGATAATGTGGTAACGCAGTTCACAATGACCACACTTGAGGAGCTTGGACTTCTTAAAATGGACTTTCTCGGCTTGCGCAACCTCACTGTTATAGATTACGCAGACAAGCAGATTAAAAAAAATCACCCCGAATATGACCCCGATAATATAAACGATAAAGACGAAAAGGTTTTTGCAATGATTTCTCAGGGCAATACAGAGGGCGTCTTTCAGTTTGAAAGTCAGGGTATGAAAAATGTTCTCATGCGCCTTAAACCCGATTCAATCGAGGATTTGATAGCGGTGGTATCCCTTTACCGCCCAGGCCCAATGGACAGTATTCCTCGCTATATAGACTGCCGACACAACCCCTCGCACATATCCTATAAGCACCCGCTTTTAAAGCCGATTCTTGAGGTAACCTACGGCTGTATTGTGTATCAAGAGCAGGTTATGCAAATTCTCAGGGTGCTTGCAGGCTTTAGCCTTGGCAGAGCCGACATTGTGCGCCGAGCCATGAGCAAAAAGAAAGCCGAGGAAATGGCAAAGCAGAGGGAAATATTTTTGCATGGACTTACAGATGAAAGCGGCAAAATTATTGTAGACGGCTGTATTCGCCGAGGAATTGATGAAAAAATCGCAAATTCCATTTATGATGAAATAGAGAGCTTTGCGTCCTACGCTTTCAATAAATCTCACGCAGCGGCATATTCTATGATTTCGTACAAGACGGCATATTTAAAATGCCACTATCCGCACGAATATATGGCCGCCCTGCTTACAAGCGTGCTTGATAATCAGAACAAGCTCGCCTCATATATCGGCGAGTGTCAGCGCCTCGGCATCAGAGTTTTGCCTCCGAGCGTAAACGAAAGCGACCATGGCTTTACGGTAACGGGCAGCAATATCCGTTACGGCCTGCTCGCAATTAAAAACCTCGGCAGAGCTTTTATAGACGAGATTATAAAGGAACGCAGATTTAAGCCGTTTACAAGTCTGTATGATTTTTGTAAAAGACTTTGCGGCAAAAATATGAACAGTCGAGCCATTGAGAGCCTTATTAAATGCGGTGCGCTTGACGGGCTCGGAGCAAACCGCCGTCAGCTGCTTGCCATAAGCAAAACCGTACTTGACGATGTAGAGTATGAGTCACGCAAAAATCAAGGCGGACAGCTGTCGTTCTTTGACCTCGGCGATGATGATGTAAAGGCAACTTCAGAGCCGCAGTTGCCCGACTTAAAGGAATTTTCAACAAACGAGCTTTTGCGTATGGAAAAAGAAATCGCAGGCATTTACCTAAGCGGTCACCCTGCCGATAATTACAGCCTGTATGCAGAGCGAATGAATGCCGACAGAATAGGCGAGATTATCACCAACGAAACCGCTCGCTATCCTGACGGAAAAAGAGTGCTTATAGTCGGCATTGTTTCAAGAGTTAAAACTCAGGTTACAAAAAGCGGCAAGCTGATGGCTTTTATAAATGTTGAGGATAAATATGGCATTATAGAGGTTGTTGTTTTCCCGAATGTGTACGAAAAAAGCACAATACTTTTAAATGAAAACACGCCTGTAATTATAAAGGGCTCGCTGAATTTTAAAGAGGACGAAGAGCCTAAGATAATCAGCGACAGCATAGCAAAGGCATTTAATAATGACGAATGTAAAAATATGCCGCCCACAAATGCAGAAAAACGCAGGGCAGAGGGTGCAAATACTGTCGCTTACAATAAAAATACCGCACCGCAGGCTTTGTATTTAAGAATTGATGACCTCAATACGGATATGTACTATCGTGCAAAAAGGGTGACTGATATTTTTGACGGCAGAACTCCTGTTATTTTTTACCTTACAAATTCAAAACGCAAGGTAAAAGCGCCCTTAAATATGTGGGTCAGCCTTAACGATGTTATGATAAAAGAGCTAAAACACCAGCTTGGTGATGAAAATGTGGCGGTAAAATAGCAAAAAATCAAATGGTTTTGCTATTAAAAGCATATAAAATTACCTTTTAGCTATTGCAAAATTCGTACAATGGGTATATAATACTATACGAGATATTTGCTTTAGCGCATAAAAACTTTAAAGCATATGTTCGTTTAAGTGCTAAAGCAAAAAATGAGAGGACGGATTTTTTATGAAAATGACAAAAAAAGTTTTAGCTGCTGCAACAGCAGCGCTCACAGTAACAGCTGCACTCGCAGGCTGCACAGGCGGCACTTCATCAAACAATTCAACTGCCGCATCGGCTACACAGGCAGACGCAGGCAAGGTTTACAATGTTGGCATCTGTCAGCTTATTCAGCACGAGGCACTTGACGCTGCCACAAAGGGCTTTAAGGATACTCTTACAGAAAAGCTCGGCGCAGACAAGGTTAAGTTTGACGAGCAGAACGCACAGGGTGATTCGGCTAACTGCGCAACAATCTGCAATCAGTTTGTTTCTTCAAACTATGATTTAATCCTCGGCAACGGTACAGCCGCACTTCAGGCTGCATACACAGCTACACCTACTATCCCTGTTCTCGGCACATCAATCACAGACTACGGCACAGCTCTTGATATGGCAGAGTGGACAGGTGTTTCGGGAATGAATGTATCGGGCACAACAGACCTTGCTCCTCTTGACAAGCAGGCTGATATGCTCAAAGAGCTTTTCCCTGACGCAAAAACAGTAGGTATTCTCTATTGCTCGGCTGAGGCTAACTCAAAGTATCAGAGCGACACAATCACTCCTTTCTTTGAGAGCGCAGGCTACACAGTAAAGACATATTCTTTCGCAGACTCTAACGATGTTGCAGCTGTAACAAAGACAGCTTGTGACGAGAGCGATGTTCTCTATGTTCCGACAGATAACACAGCAGCATCTAACACAGGTATTATAGACAACACAGCATCAGCGTCCAAAACACCTATCATCGCAGGTGAAGAGGGTATTTGTAAGGGCTGCGGTGTTGCAACACTTTCAATCAGCTACTATGAGCTTGGTCAGAAAACAGGCGAAATGGCTTACGACATTCTTGTAAACGGCGCAGACATTACTTCATTAAAGGTTGAGTCAGCTCCAAGTGTAACAAAGAAGTATGTAAAGAGCCGTTGCGATGCTTACGGAATCACAGTTCCGTCAGATTACGAGGCTATTGAGGAATAATTATCCTTATATAATTACCTTAATTTTAAATTAAAAAACGGTGGGGTGCCGATAAAACGACACCCCAATCTTTTATGTATTGGTGGTTCTTATGGAATTTTTAGCAGAATACTTTGGTTCTCTTAATCCTGCCAATTTTGTTGCGGCTTTGCCGGGCAACATTGCACAGGGCATCATTTGGGGACTTATGGGACTTGGTGTATTTATCACCTACAAACTTTTAAACTTTGCCGACCTTAGCGTAGACGGTTCGTTTGCCACAGGCGGCGCTGTTACGGCAATATTGCTTATCAACGGCTGTTCTGTATGGGTGGCGCTCATTGTAGCCATTCTCGCAGGCATTGCGGCAGGACTTATCACAGGACTATTGCATACCTTGCTCGGTATTCCCGACATACTCGCAGGTATTCTCACACAGATAGCACTGTATTCAATCAATTTGAATATAATGGGTAAATCAAACTTACCTGTAAGTTATAGAAACTATGCGCTTGTTATTTCCGCAAGCGACATCAACCTTTCAATTATTATCGGACTTGCCATTGCGGCTATTGTTATTGCGGCTATGTATTGGTACTTCGGTACTGAGCAGGGCTCTACAATCCGCTCGACAGGTTCAAACCCTGCCATGAGTAAGGCTCAGGGCATTAATATTAATGTTGCAAAAGTAATTGCACTTGCGCTTTCAAACGGTCTTGTTGCTCTTGCAGGCTCACTTTTTGCACAGTACCAGGGTTTTGCCGACATCAATATGGGCAGAGGCGCTATCGTAATCGGTCTTGCCGCAGTTATTATCGGCGAGGTTCTCGGCGAGGCTTTATTCCGCAAGAGGATGAACTTTGTTATTAAAATGGTATTTGTAATTGTAGGCGGTATTCTTTACTACATTGCAATGGGCATAGTTCTTTGGCTCAAGATGCCTACCGACGATACAAAGCTCTTTACAGCAATTATTGTTGCAATTTTCCTTGCTGTACCTTATTTGCAGAAAAAGAGTAAAACCTCCTTTAAAAAGGTAGCTAAAATGAATTTAAAGGCTAACAAGTCAAACGGAGGCAGTGACAATGCTTGATATTATTAACATTCACAAAACCTTTAACAAAGGCACAATAAATGAAAAGGTAGCGCTTAACGGTGTAACACTTCACTTAAACGAAGGCGATTTCTGTACAATAATCGGCGGCAACGGCGCAGGTAAATCAACCACACTTAATGCGGTTGCCGGTGTATGGCCTGTTGACAGCGGTCAGATTCTTATTGACGGCATAGATGTAACGGGACTTCCCGAGCACAAAAGGGCAAAGTACCTCGGCAGAGTTTTCCAAGACCCTATGACAGGTACTGTTGCAGATATGGAAATTTTGGAAAACCTTGCGCTTGCGGCAAGACGAGGACAGAAAAGAGGACTTTGCTGGGGCGTTAAAAAGTCTGAAAAGGAAGAATACAGAAACCTCTTAAAGCAGTTTGAGCTTGGACTTGAGGACAGAATGACCTCAAAGGTAGGACTTCTTTCGGGCGGTCAGCGACAGGCAATCACACTTTTAATGGCTACAATCAACAAGCCAAAGCTGTTGCTCCTCGATGAGCATACAGCGGCGCTTGACCCAAAAACAGCCGCAAAGGTGCTTGAGCTTAGCGACAAGATTATTGCCGAAAATAACCTTACAGCACTTATGGTTACTCACAATATGCACGATGCCATAGTACATGGCAACCGCCTTATTATGATGAGCAACGGCAAGGTTATACTTGATATTTCGGGCGAAGAAAAGAAAAAACTCACCGTTGACGACCTCTTGCAGAAATTTGAAAAAGTGAGCGGCTCTAAGCTCGAAAACGACAGAATGCTTTTGAGCAAGGGCGAGGATTAAGCTATTTAGCTTAATTATAAAATTATACGGCAACGGGGCTGTTTCATCTAAAAAATGAAACAGCCTTTTTGTAAATATGTGTTGCGAATAATAAATAAGTGTTGCAAAAATTTAGATTGCCGTTACCGCAGAGTTTAGATTAAAAAATTCAAAATTCAGGTCAACCGTTTTAAAGGGTTGCGGGTTTGGGCAGAGCCATAATTTGCCCTTAAAAAACGGCAAATCAGCAGTTTTAGCAACGCAGTTTCTCCTCTTGTTGCTGTCGCATTTGGCTATCAATAATTTGTGACGGCATAAAGTACAGTGAGCGTTGCTCGTATCAACCAAAAATAATTAACAACAGCAACACTGAATATCATTTGAAAAAATCAAAAATATCTTTAAATTTCATCATTTTTTAACATTTGTGTAACTGATTTTGCATTATTGGAATTGTAATTGTCGAAATCCATAAAAAAATATATTATAATTCCTTTATGTAAATTAGAACACTCCGAAATCTTGTAAAATATGATGTTGAAGATAAGTGAATGAGGTGATAAGGTTATGAAAAAAGCTTTGATTATTTCACACTCTGTCCAAAGCGCTCAGTCACTTGCGCAGTTGCTCAAGATTGAGTCCTTTTCGCAGACTTCAATAGCTGATAATTCCAAAACAGCAAAAAAACTTGTGGAGAATGACGAGTTTGACCTTATCTGTATTAATGCGCCTCTTGCAGAGGAAAGCGGTATAGAGCTTTCTATGCACTTTGCAAAAGTCACCCGTTCAAGCGTGGTTATTATTGTTCCGCAAAAAAATGCAGACGATGTAAACGATGCCCTTACCGAGCATGGTGTGCTTGTAATAGCTAAGCCTATTAATAAGCATCTGTTTCATCACTATTTGCAGTTTACCGAGTGTTTCAGAATGAGAATGCTCACAGTAAACGAGGAAAATGAAAAACTCCGCCATATTGTAGAGGATATGAAGATAATAAACAGAGCCAAGCTCCTGCTTATTACCTGCCTCAATATGACCGAACAGGAGGCACATCGCTATCTTGAAAAGCAGGCGATGGATATGAGAATGAGCAAAATGCAGATTGCAATGCAGGTTATTAAAACTTACGAAAACTAATTATGCAAAATTTCTGAAAGGAATGTGTGTTTATGAGCCGTAAAGCATATTTGATACTTGAAAACGGAACTGTTTTTGAGGGTAAATCATTTGGTGCAGAAAAAGAAACAATGGGAGAATTGGTTTTTACAACAGCTATGACCGGTTATCTTGAAACACTCACCGACCCTTCTTATTTTGGTCAGGTGGTTATTCAGACTTTCCCTTTAATCGGTAACTATGGTGTAATTCCCGCTGATTTTGAGAGCAAAGTGCCCTCACTCAGAGGTTATATTGTAAGAGAATGGTGCCAAGCTCCCTCTAACTTCCGTTGCGAGGGCGATCTTGACACCTTTTTAAAAGAGTCAAATATTCCGGGCATTTACGGAATCGACACCAGAGCGCTCACAAGAATTGTGCGTGAGTACGGTGTGCTTAACTGCAAAATCGCTTATTCGGGCGAGGTTACCGAGGAAGAGCTTGCAGAGATTAAGGCTTATAAAATCGAGCAGGCTGTTGAGAGTACAACAATCAGCGAAAAAGAGGAGTTCAAAGCCGAAAACGGCGACCTCAATGTTGTACTTATGGACTTTGGCGCAAAGCACAACATTGGCAGAGAGCTTGTAAAGCGTGGCTGTAATGTTACGGTTGTGCCTGCTCATACCACAGCAGAGCAGATTAAGGCTATGAACCCTGACGGCGTTATGCTTTCAAACGGCCCCGGAGATCCCTCAGACAACACAGCAATTATTGCAGAGCTTAAAAAGCTTTGCGAATATAAAATTCCTACTTTCGGTATCTGCCTTGGTCACCAGCTTTTGGCACTCAGTCAGGGCGCTAAAACCGAAAAGCTCAAATACGGTCACAGAGGAGCAAATCAGCCTGCCAAAGAGGTAGAAACAGGCAGAGTTTACATTACTTCTCAAAACCATGGCTATGCGGTTGTAAGCGACAGTATGCCGTCAAACGGTGAGGTTAGCTTTGTAAACGGCAACGACAACACCTGCGAGGGCGTTAAGTACAACAATATGCCTGCTTTCTCGGTTCAGTTCCACCCCGAGGCTTGCGGCGGCCCGCACGATACAGCATTTTTGTTTGACCGTTTCATTGATTTAATGAAAAACAATAAATAATACTATCCATAATTTATATACGAATATGATTTTTTAAATAAGGATAAGGAATGATTTTATGCCACTTAAAAGCAACATTAAAAGAGTTATGGTAATCGGCTCAGGCCCGATTGTAATCGGTCAGGCTGCTGAATTTGACTACGCAGGCACACAGGCTTGTCGTGCGCTCAAGGAAGAGGGACTTGAGGTTATTCTTGTAAACTCAAACCCTGCTACCATTATGACAGATAACGCAATGGCCGATAAAATTTATATCGAGCCGCTCACACTTGAAACAGTAAAGAGAATTATTAAAAAGGAACGCCCGGACAGCCTGCTTTCTACGCTCGGCGGTCAGACAGGTCTTACACTTTCCATGCAGCTTGCAAAGGAAGGCTTCCTTGATAAATACGGAGTTCAGCTCCTCGGTGCAAACCCCGAAACAATCGACAAGGCAGAGGACAGACAGATGTTCAAGGACACAATGCTTGAAATCGGACAGCCTGTTATTCCGTCACTTGTTGTAAATGATGTTGAATCTGCCGTAAAATTTGCCGATGAAATCGGCTACCCTGTAATTATCCGTCCTGCATTTACACTCGGCGGTACAGGCGGCGGTATCGTAAATGACGAAGAAGAATTAAGAGAAATCACTTCAAACGGCCTTGAGCTTTCACCAATTACTCAGGTACTTGTTGAAAAATGTATTTCAGGCTGGAAAGAAGTAGAGTTTGAGGTAATGCGTGACAGCGACGGCAATGTTATTACCGTTTGTTCAATGGAGAACTTCGACCCTGTCGGTGTTCATACAGGCGACAGTATCGTTATTGCTCCTACCGTTACACTTGCCGATAAGGAATATCAGATGCTCAGAAGTGCGGCACTCGACATTATCTCTGCCTTAAAGGTAGAGGGTGGCTGTAACTGCCAGTTTGCACTCAATCCCGAAACCTTTGATTATGCTGTAATCGAGGTAAACCCAAGAGTTTCCCGTTCATCTGCACTTGCGTCTAAGGCAACAGGTTATCCGATTGCCAAGGTTGCGGCTAAGATTGCTATCGGCTACACACTCAACGAAATCAAGAACGCTGTAACAGGCACAACCTATGCTTGCTTTGAGCCGGCTCTCGACTATGTTGTAGTTAAGTTCCCTAAGTGGCCGTTTGATAAATTTGTTTATGCAAATCGTACACTCGGCACGCAGATGAAGGCAACAGGCGAGGTTATGGCTATTGCTCCTACATTTGAGCAGGCTATTATGAAGGCTGTAAGAGGTGCAGAGATTTCTCACGATACACTCAATGACAAGGAGTTTGCTCAGCTTTCAAATGCGTCTGTTTATGACAGACTCAGCGTTTGCGACGATAAGAGAATTTTCTGTGTATATGAGGCACTCAAGAGAGGCATTACAGTAGACCAAATTCACGAGGTTACACTCATTGACGAGTGGTTCTTAGAGAAACTCAAGAATATTATTGCTGTTGAAAACGAGCTCAAGAACAATGAGCTTACAGATGACCTCTATTACAGAGCAAAGACAATGGGTTTCCTCAACAGAACTATTGAGGCTATCACAGGCAAAAAGTGCGAAAAGAACCTTTTACCTGTTTATAAAATGGTTGATACCTGCGCCGCTGAATTTGAGGCTCAGACACCTTACTTCTACTCAACCTTTGATAAGGAAAACGAGGCAGAAGAGTTTATAAAGAATAATAAATCAGACAAAAAGACAGTTATCGTATTTGGTTCAGGCCCTATCAGAATCGGTCAGGGTATCGAGTTTGACTATGCGTCTGTTCACTGCGTATGGGCACTTAAAAAGGCAGGCTATGATGTTGTTATCGTAAACAACAACCCTGAAACCGTATCTACCGACTTCGACACTGCCGACAGACTTTACTTTGAGCCGCTCACAACAGAAGATGTTATGGGTATCATCAATACAGAAAAGCCATACGGTGTTGTAGTAGCATTCGGCGGTCAGACAGCTATCAAACTTACAAAGCATATGAGCGACTGCGGTGTAAATATCCTCGGTACTTCATATGACGCTATTGATATGGCAGAGGACAGAGAGCGTTTTGACGAGCTCCTTGAGAAATACCACATTAAGCGTCCGAGAGGCGTTACAGTTATGACAACCGATGAGGCGCTTGAGGTTGCACAGACAATCGGCTATCCTGTACTTCTCCGTCCGTCTTATGTACTCGGCGGTCAGAATATGATTATCGCATTCAACGAGGCAGATGTTAAGGAGTATATGGCTATTATTCTTGCACAGAATATAGAGAACCCAATCCTTATTGATAAATACTTACAGGGTACAGAGCTTGAAGTTGACGCAATCTGCGACGGCGAGGATATTCTTATTCCGGGTATTATGGAGCATATTGAGAGAGCCGGTATTCACTCCGGTGACTCAATCGCCGTATATCCTGCTTGGAATATTTCAGACAAGATGACACAGACAATCATTGAAAGCTCAAAGAACCTTGCTATTGAATTGCAGACAAAGGGACTTGTAAATATTCAGTACCTTATCTATAAAGACGAGCTTTATGTAATCGAGGTTAATCCTCGTTCATCAAGAACAATTCCTTATATCAGTAAGGTTACAGGCGTACCGATGGTTGACCTTGCCACAAGAGCAATGCTCGGCGAAAAGCTCAAGGATATGGGCTACGGCACAGGACTTTACAGAAAGAGCCCTTACATTGCAGTAAAAGTTCCGGTATTCAGCTTTGAAAAGCTCATAAATGTTGATAACCACCTCGGCCCTGAGATGAAGTCAACAGGTGAGGTTCTCGGTGTTGCAGGCACACTTGAGGAGGCTCTCTACAAGGGACTTATCGGTGCAGGCTACAAGATGAAGAAGAATGGCGGCGTGTTCATTACCGTTCGTAATTCCGATAAGGCAGAAATCGGCGAGATTGCCAAGAAGTATTATGACCTCGGCTTTAAGATTTATGCTACCGAGGGTACAGCAGCTGTACTTAAGAAATACGGTATTGACGCTGTTGCCGTAAAGAAGATTCACGAGTGCAAGACAGACAACACACTCACACTCATTGAGTCGGGCAAAATTCAGTATGTTATTTCAACATCTGCCAAGGGCAGAATACCGTCAAGAGATTCTGTTAAAATCCGCAGAAAGACAGTTGAGAGAAACATTCCTTGTCTTACAGCTCTTGATACCGCAAACGCACTTGCAGATTGCTTAAAGAGCCACTACACACAGCACAGCACAGAGCTTATAGATATTAACCATATGAGGGATGAGAAAGAAATGCTAAAATTCACAAAGATGCAGGGCATCGGCAATGACTACATTTATTTCAGCACTTTTGATCAGGAAATCAACAATCCGGAGGCTCTCTCTGTAAGACTTTCAGACAGACACTTCGGTATCGGCGGTGACGGTATTATTCTTGTTTGTCCGTCAAAGGTTGCTGACGCAAAGATGAAAATGTATAACCTTGATGGTTCAGAGGGTAAAATGTGCGGTAACGGTATCCGTTGCGTAGGTAAGTTCCTCTATGACCATGGTATGGTTGACTATAAAGAGAAGGACGAAATCACAATCGAAACCCTCTCAGGCATTAAGAGCCTTAAGGCTTATACAACAAACGGCGAGGTAACAAGCCTTAGAGTTGATATGGGCAAGGCAATTCTTGATCCAAAGGAAATTCCTGTTGCTATGGACAAGGATAAAATCGTAAACGAGCCTGTTACTATTGGCGACAAGGAGTACAACATTACCTGCGTATCAATGGGTAACCCACACTGCGTAGTATTTATGGACGACATCGACAACCTCGACATTGAAAAGATTGGTCCTATGTTTGAAAACGATAAGCTCTTCCCTGAAAGAGTAAATACAGAGTTTGTTACAGTTCTTGACGACCATACAATTAAGATGAGAGTATGGGAGAGAGGCTCAGGCGAAACTTGGGCTTGCGGTACAGGCGCTTGCGCAGTAGCGGTTGCAGCTTGCGAAAACGGATTCTGCAAGAAGGGCGAAGATATTAAAATCAAGCTCAAGGGCGGCGACCTTGTCATCAATTATACAGACGAAACTGTATATATGACAGGTAACGCTGAAAAAGTATTTGAAGGAGAGATTGAGGTATAATTTATGGCTAATCATACTGAAAAGAAAGCTAAAAAATATATATTTGTAACAGGCGGCGTAGTATCCGGTCTTGGCAAGGGTATTACAGCAGCTTCTCTCGGCAGACTCCTTAAGGCAAGAGGCCTTAAGGTAGTCGCTCAAAAACTCGATCCATACATCAATGTTGATCCGGGTACAATGAGCCCATACCAGCATGGCGAGGTTTATGTAACTGAGGACGGCGCAGAAACAGACCTCGACCTCGGTCACTATGAGCGTTTTATTGATGAGGATCTCAACAAATACTCAAACCTCACAACAGGTAAGGTATACTCAAATGTTCTTGAAAAAGAGCGTCATGGCGATTACCTCGGCAAAACAGTTCAGGTAATCCCACACATTACAAACGAAATCAAGTCTTTTATCTACAATGTAGGTGAAAAAACAGACGCTGATGTTGTTATTACAGAAATCGGCGGTACAGTAGGCGACATTGAAAGCCAGCCTTTCCTTGAGTCAATCCGTCAGGTATCACTTGAGGTTGGCAGAGAAAACAGCATTTTTATTCATGTTACACTCGTGCCTTACATTAAGGGCAGTGAGGAGCATAAGTCTAAGCCAACTCAGCATTCTGTTAAGGAGCTCCGTTCACTCGGCATCAACCCTGACATTATCGTTCTCCGTTGTGACGAACCGCTTGAGGAAAGCATTTTCAAGAAGATTGCTCTGTTCTGCAATGTTAAGCCTGACTGCGTAATCGAAAATATCACACTTCCAACTCTTTATCAGGCACCGCTTATGCTTGAGGAGAGCAATTTCTCAAATGTAGTTTGTCGTGAGCTTAACATTGCTACCGACAAAACACCTGACCTTACAGAGTGGAAAGAAATGCTCGAGAGAATTAACAACCGTACAAAGAAGTGCAGAATTGCTCTTTGCGGTAAATATGTTGCACTCCATGACGCATACCTTTCAGTTGCAGAGGCACTCCGCCATGCAGGCTTTGAAAATTCGGCTGATGTAGACATTAAGTGGGTTGACTGCGAGCTTATCACTAAGTATTCGGCTGATGAGCTTTTGGGCGATGTAGACGGTATCCTTGTTCCGGGCGGCTTTGGCAACAGAGGCGTTGAGGGCAAGGTAATGGCTGCCAAATACGCTCGTGAGCACGACATTCCATACCTCGGTATTTGCCTTGGTATGCAGACAGCAGTTATTGAATTTGCTAAGCATGTACTCGGCTATGAGGACGCAAACAGCGGTGAGTTTGCTCCTGAGGGCAAGCACAATGTAATTGACCTTATGCCTGAGCAGCTCGGCATTGAAGATATGGGCGGCACAATGCGCCTTGGTGCATATCCTTGCGTTATCAAAAAAGGCTCAATTATGGAGAGAGCTTACGGCAAGGCAGAGGTACAGGAGCGCCACCGTCATCGTTATGAGTTCAATAATGATTACAGAGAAGAGATTGAAAAGGCAGGTATGATTATTACAGGTACTTCGCCAAACGGTATGCTTGTTGAGGCAGTAGAAATCCCTGCAAACAAGTTCTATATCGGTGTTCAGTATCACCCTGAGTTCAAGTCCCGTCCTAATAGAGCTCATCCGCTTTTCAGAGAGTTTATTAAGGCGTCACTTGATAAGTAATTTTGGAATTTTCTTGGTTTTGGCAATTATTTGTCACTAACCTTTTGCCCATATATCAGAAAAGGATTGATAATAATGCAGATTAACAGAAATTTTGACAACCTCGTGCCAAACTATCTTTTTGCAGAGGTTGCGTCAAGAACAAATAAGTATATGCAGGAGCACCCTGACAAAAAGGTTATCAAGCTCGGTATCGGCGATGTTACACTTCCGCTTGCACCTGTTGTAATTGAGGCTATGAAAAAGGGCGCAGAAGACCTTGCACATAAGGATACATTCAAGGGTTATCCTGACTATGAGGGTTACGCTTTCCTCAGAGAGGCAATCTCTAACTACTATGCAGGCTTTGGAGTAACAGTTGGCGCAAACGAAATCTTTGTATCAGACGGTGCAAAGTCAGACTGCGGCAACATTGGCGATATTTTCGGCAAGGATAATGTTGTACTCGTTACAGACCCTGTTTACCCTGTATATGTTGACTCAAACATTATGGCAGGCAGAAAGATTGTTTACGCTAACTCAAATCGTGAGAACAACTTTGCCGCTCTCCCTGACGAGAATGTAAAGGCTGACATCATCTACCTTTGCTCACCAAATAACCCAACAGGTTCAGCTTATACAGCAGAAGAGCTCAAGCAGTGGGTTGACTATGCACTCAAGAATGACGCTATCATTCTTTATGATGCAGCTTATGAGGCATTTATTACTGAGGATCTCCCTCGTTCAATTTTCGCTATTGAGGGCGCAAGAAAGTGCGCTATTGAAATGTGTTCACTTTCTAAGACAGCCGGTTTTACAGGCACAAGATGCGGCTACACAATCATTCCGAGAGAGCTTGAGCGTGACGGTCACAACATTTACAACACATGGTATCGCCGTCAGGCAACAAAGTTCAACGGTGTTTCATGGCCTGTTCAGTGTGCAGCAGCCGCTGTATTCAGCGAAGAGGGTCAAAAGCAGATTAAAGAGAACATTTCTTACTATCAGGAAAACGCTAAGATTATTTCTTCAGCAATGGACGAGCTTGGCATTTACTACACAGGCGGTAAGAACTCACCATACATCTGGCTCAAGTGTCCTAACAATATGGGCAGCTGGGAATTCTTTGACCTCCTCCTTACAGAGGCAAATGTAGTAGGTACACCGGGCGAGGGCTTTGGTAAGAACGGCGCAGGTTACTTTAGACTTACTTCATTTGGCGACAGAGAGAACACAATCGAGGCAGTAGAGAGAATTAAGAAGTTACTTTCAAAGTAATTTATTTCTACTGTTGTAGATAAGTTTAATTTAAAAAAATTATCGGTGCAGTCTTATGATTGCACCGATTTTTGCATTTTAGGGAGAAATAGTAGAAACTTAAAATTATTGGTTCTTTGTCAATAGTTGGAGTAAATTATGGTTTAGCCGACTTTCGGTCGGGCAACAAAGTACGGCAAAAGAAAATGTTTCCGTCCCGAAGTTAAAAGTTTGGTCAACCTTTTCAAAGGTTGTGGGTGTGGGCAAAGCCCACAAATGCTTTAAGTTAATGCAAATTTTAATAGCCATACGGCTTGCTGTTTGGCGGCTTGAACATAATGGCGAGAGCCTTTAAAAGCAACAGCACAAAAGGAAAAATAACTACTAATTTGCCGCTTTTCAAGGGCAAATCAGTCACACCTCAAAACTTTTATGTCCTTTAAAATATCTTTTCTCTACTTATTAAAGTGTAACTTTTTTACTTTCTGCCACTTATTAGTCTTTACTTTAGCTTTATTTTATAGTTTTTATTAATCTAAAGTTTGGTTATTCTATTGTGTAATTACAACTGTTTGTTTTTTATTAAAATTAGTACAAATTTATTATTTTATGGGCTCTGCCAAAACCCACAACCCTTTAAAAAGGGTTGACCTAAATTTCAGATTTTCTATTTGCGGTATTAAACTTATTCTTTTAACCAACACCAAACAAAAACCTCCTGCCAATCGACAGGAGGTGATTTTGTAAAATAATAAATCAATCGTCATCGTACTCATTATCCGGTACAATGTCAATCATTTTTGCGTCACTTTTAATTTTCTTTGCAAAGTGTCCGATTGATGCCATAAGTGCAAGTCCCGAAATTCCCTCGTAAACAAGTGTAATGCCGAGCACAACCATTATGAAATCGGCAAAAACGGTCGGGAAAATAATTGTTGAAATCGCAAAAATTATAATCAATGCAGAAACAAGAAAGCTGATCCACCAATATTTCACACCGAGCACCTTTAGCTGAAATGACCTTTTTATGTCAATGGCACTGTCTACAATAATCAAAATTCCGATAATGGCAAATATCATTCCGTAAATCGACTGCGGCGAAATCAAGAAAAACACGCCGAATGCGGTTGCGGCAATGCCGACAATCATTTCAAAGCCGAACGATGCCTGCTTTGCGGTAAAGTAGGTTATAAGATTAAAAAGTCCGTAAACCGTAAGCGCTCCGCCGAGTGCGTAGCATAGCGCAATGCTCACCTTGTCGGGATAAAATATCATTACAAAGCCGAGTACGATATACGCAAGGGCAGAGATAATGGCGGTTGATATTGCCTTGCCCTGTTTAGTTTTATTATTTTTCATATTGTTACCTCATCAGTCAATGCGCTTGTCGCAGTAGTCGCACATCTGCATACCGAGCTTGAGATATGAGCGGTTTGGCAAATATTCCTCTTTTGCGGTTATGCACTTAGGATTTGAACAGCGCTTGTCAATAATTGATATATCTCTGCTTTTCAGCATAAAGTCATCGTCCTGCAACAGCAAGAGTATGAGCGCCATTCTGCCGTACATTCCGTATTGCGCCTGCTTAAAGTACAGCGCACGAGGGTCATCGTCTATGTCAACAGTAATCTCATTTACTCGTGGGAGCGGATGGAGAATTATCATATCCTCCTTTGCCTTTGCCAGCTTTTCCTTGTCAAGCACAAATACATATTTCTGCTTTTCGTATTCTTCCTTGCTCGCAAAGCGCTCCTGCTGTATTCTTGTCATATAGAGTACATCAAGGTCAGAAATCGCACTTGCAAGATCATTTGAAAATTCATATTTACAGCCGTTCTTTTCGAGAATATCAATGATGTAGAGCGGCACTTGTAATTCTTTTGTAGAAATAAGCACAAATGAATTGTTATCGTACTGCGAAAGCGACTTGATAAGCGAGTGCACAGTTCTGCCGTTGAGCAGGTCGCCGCAAATACCGATTTTTAAATTATCAAGTCTGCCTTTTTCACAGCTGAGTGTTACAATATCGGCGAGCGTTTGAGTAGGGTGCAGATGACCGCCGTCACCGCAGTTTATAAACGGTACGCCTGCATACATAGACGCCGCCATAGCCGAACCCTCAACAGGGTGGCGCATAGCGATAATATCGGCATATCCGCCCACAATAGTAATGGTATCTTTAAGGCTTTCGCCCTTTGCAACAGAGGAATTAAGCGGATTGTCAAAGCCTATTGTTCGTCCGCCGAGCTTTAGCATAGCGGTCTGAAACGACATCTGAGTTCTTGTGCTCGGCTCGTAGAACAGAGTAGCAAGAATTTTGCCGTCACAGGCGTGTCTGTAATCGGCAGGATTTTCCATAATTTTTTTAGCCTTTTTAATCAGCATATCAAGCTGATTTTTAGACATTGCGTCAAGGTCTATAAGATTTTTATTAGCCATAAAAACACTACCTTTATAATTTTCTTTTATTTTATCAAAAATACTCAGGTTTTTAATATCTATAAAGAAAAATAACATATAAAATTACAATTTATGTCAAGGTAAAATTATATATTATTTTAACAATTTTTACTGAAATTTTGTTAAAAATATATTTTGACTTAATTTTCAATTTATATTATAATAGGGAAAATATGGTGTTAATGTAATAAAATTTAACTTTAATGAGGAATGACCTTTGTTTAGCAACTACCAATTAAGCGATGAGATGAAACGGGCGGTTGGCACACAGCTTGTATTGTGGAAAGAAAAGCCCGAAAAAAATTGCGCTGTTTTCCAACGAATTTTCAATCCTATGCTTATTTTGTCACTGATAATTACGGCATTTATCATTATGTTTTACATAAACGGCAATGCGTCCACTTCGCCGAGAGCGCCCACATACCTCAGCGAGTTTAACGAATTTCAGCAGAGCTTGTTGAAAGCAAGCGATACACTGTATGTGGTCAAATTTTATATTTTCCTGTTTTCGCCGATAATTCCTATCGGACTGTATATATTAGGCTTTGTCTTTATGCTCAGGCAATACAAAAATGCCGAGTATGTAATTACCGACAGAGGCTTGTTTGCAGCAAAAGGAATTTTTGGCAAGAAAATATCTTATAAACCCTTTACCGAGATTTATAACATAGAAATAAAAAAGGAAATTACAGACAGTATCTGTAATACGGGTACGATTATTGTAATGTATGAATATCCGCAGCAGTCCGGCAGTTTTAGAGGTTTTATCAATATGACGCCTTTAAAAATAAAAAATATTCCTGATTATTTACAGGTTTGCGGTATGTTAAAAGAAAAAATGAGGTGTGAACATTATGTATAATGATTATAAGGTGAGCGCAGAGCTGCAGAGTATGATTACCAACGAGCGCATAGTGTGGGCAGGCAGACCTAAAAAGTCGTGCTTTGTGCTGGAGTGCGTATTAAACCCAATGCTTATTTTTGCTTTCATTTGGTTTATGTTTGACTTTATGTTTATAAGTCAAATGTTCTCAAGCGACCTTTCTGAGTTAGACTCAGGCGTATGGATGTTTGTCGGCTTTTTCGCTCTTCATTTAATGCCTGTATGGATTTATCTCGGCGGCGTTATATTTTCATTCAGAAGGCTGAAAAACACAGAGTACGCAATAACAGATCGTGGAATTTATGTTACAAGCGGCTGTTTTGCTAAGCAGTATAATTTTAAACCGTTTACAGACCTTTCACATGTGTATATCCACAGGGGAGTTTTAGACCAAATGCTCGGTGTGGGCGATGTTATTTCGGAGTGCCACCACTATGCATATTCTCGTACAAACAGCACTTCAACTTCGTCACATTCATCGGGATTTAATATTACCGACATTCCCGACTATGTTGAGGTTTGCAATCTTATTAAAAAGTATCAGACCGATATTTACGCCGATACACAGTATCCTAACGATTTCAGACCGCAGGGCAACCACGGATACAACACAAAGTATTATCCGAACGGCGGAGTAAATCCAAATGATTTTTACGGACAGAACAGCAATCCGAACGCTTACTACAATAACCAGCGCAACGCATATTATAATCAAAACAATGCGCAAAATTACAACAGAAATTATAATGCAAATCCGCAGAATATCAATCCCGATTACAACAGCAACCCCGATTTTACGGGCGAAAATTGTGACACTCACAACGGCTATGAGGTAAACGGCGGAAGTAATAATTACGATAGCTGGGACAGTCCAAATGCAGGCAAAAACAAAGACAGCTGGGACAATCAGTAAGAATTTGCAGAAATATTTATAAATTTGTTTTGACATTTTACAGCTTTGGTACTATAATAAAATAAACAATACAAAACGGGAGCCAATCGGCTGAGAGGAAATGAATTGACATTTCGACCGTAAACCTGATTTGGATAATGCCAACGGAGGGACTTTGTAGCCGAAGTTTATTATAGATTTGCGGCAAATATTTTTCAGCAAACAAAGTGCACCGATTTGGTGCACTTTATTTTTTTGCTCAATTTAAGAGTTGAGGTTCTAAGCTACACTCAAAATTCCAATCATTCGGAGGTGAACTTATGATAAAAATTAACGGAGTAAACATTGACAAAGCAGAGCTTTCGCTTATGCAGTATCTTGAAGAAAATTCAATTTCACCACAGAGAATTGCAGTTGAGCTTAACGAGGAAATTCTGCCAAAGGCAAATTACGCAGACGCCGTACTCGAAGACGGCGATGTGGTAGAAATAGTAAATTTTGTCGGCGGCGGTTGCTGAGCTTTTTTGCATTGATTTATAAAGGAGATAATGATAATGGAAAATGATAAGCTGATTTTAGGCGGTCACGAGTTTAATTCCCGATTTATTCTCGGTTCGGGCAAGTATTCACTCGACCTCATAAAGGCGGCTGTTGAAAACGCAGGCGCAGAGATTATTACACTCGCTCTCAGACGAGCTGTTACAGGCAAGGTTGCAAACATTCTTGACTATATTCCAAAGAATGTTACCCTTTTGCCAAATACCTCCGGCGCAAGAAACGCAGACGAGGCTGTAAGAATTGCAAGACTTGCTCGTGAGGCAGGCTGCGGAGATTTTATTAAGATTGAAGTAATCAGAGATTCCAAGTACCTTTTGCCGGATAATTACGAAACGGTAAAGGCTACCGAAATTCTTGCAAAAGAGGGTTTTGTGGTACTTCCGTATATGTATCCCGACCTCAATGTGGCAAGAAGTCTTAGAGATGCAGGCGCAGCCGCTATTATGCCGCTCGGTTCGCCAATCGGTTCAAACAAGGGTATTGCCACCAAGGAATTTATTAAAATCATCATTAACGAAATCGACTTGCCGGTCATTGTAGACGCAGGCATCGGCAGACCGTCACAGGCTTGCGATGCTATGGAAATGGGCGCAGCCGCTGTAATGAGCAACACAGCCATTGCCACAGCAGGCGACATTCCTATGATGGCTAACGCATTTAAAAAGGCTATTGAGGCAGGCAGACAGGCTTACCTATCGGGTCTTGGCAGAGTTATTGAAAACGGTGCGTCCGCATCTTCACCTCTCACAGGTTTTCTTGAAAGCTGAGGTGTGACAAATGGAAGAAAGAATTGACCATATGAAATATCTGCCCGATATGGAGCAGATTGACTCGGATATAATGGACAGGGTAATCTCGGCTATGAACGATTACGACCCGTCTTTATACACAGAAAACGATGTTCGCAGAGCACTTGAGCACGATGAAAAGACTGTTGATGATTTCAAAGCCTTGCTCTCACCGTCAGCCTTGCCTTTGCTTGAAGAAATTGCCGAGGCGGCAAGGGTTGAAACCAAAAAGCACTTTGGCAACTCGGTAAATATGTTCACACCGCTTTATATCTCAAATTATTGTGAAAACTATTGCATTTATTGCGGCTTTAACTGCCACAACAAAATCCATCGTGCCAAGCTCAATGCCGAGGAAATCGAGCACGAAATGCAGGCAATTGCAAAGACAGGCTTGCAGGAAATACTTATTCTGACAGGCGAAAGCAAAAAAATGTCGGATGTAAAATACATTGGCGAGGCTTGCAAAATTGCGAGAAAATATTTTAAGGTGGTAGGTCTTGAGGTTTACCCCATGAACAGTGACGAGTACCGCTATGTTCACGAATGTGGCGCAGACTATGTAACCGTTTTCCAGGAAACCTATAATTCCGACAAGTACGAAACTCTGCACCTTGCAGGTCACAAAAGAATTTTTCCGTATCGTGTCAACACTCAGGAAAGAGCGCTCATGGGCGGTATGCGTGGCGTAGGCTTTGCCGCACTTTTGGGACTCAGCGACTTTAGAAAGGACGCCTTTGCAACGGGTATGCACGCTTATCTTATACAGAGAAAGTATCCGCACGCAGAAATCGCCTTTTCTTGCCCAAGGCTCAGACCGATTATTAATAACGATAAAATCAATCCAAAGGATGTGCACGAGCCGCAGCTTTTGCAGGTGATTTGCGCATACAGATTGTTTATGCCGTTTGCAAGCATTACCATTTCCACAAGGGAATGTCAGCGTTTTCGTGACAATGTGGTTGACATTGCCGCTACCAAAATTTCGGCAGGCGTAGATGTCGGCATTGGCGGTCATGACGGCGAAAGTGAGAAAAAGGGCGATGAGCAGTTTGAAATTTCAGACGGCAGAAATGTTGACGAGGTTTACAAGGCTCTCACAGACAAGGGCTTACAGCCTGTTATGAGCGACTATATCTATGTGTAATGTAGTCAGCGTTACCGCAAAGCCGCTCTGCAAAGATGATTTTTTGCAGAGAATAAGAAAAATATCGGATTCTGAAGTGCAATATATAATTCTTAGAGAGAAATATCTTTTGGAGCAGGAATATTATTCACTTGCAAAAGAGGTTCTCTCTGTTTGCGACAAGGAAAAACTTATTATACATAATTTTATCGGCACAGCCGAAAGCCTTGGCATAAAAAAAATACACTTGCCGTTTAGTGCGTTTAAAGAATTAAACGGCAGGCGAAATTTTGATATAGTCGGTACTTCTGTTCACAGTGTTGATGACGCAGCTTTTGCGCAGGAAAACGGTGCGGACTATATCACAGCAGGGAATATTTATGAAACAGACTGCAAAAAAGGATTAAAGGGCAAAGGGGTTAATTTTTTGCGAAATGTGTGCGAGAGTGTGGATATTCCCGTATATGCAATCGGCGGTATAAATGCCGATACGGCAGGCGGCTTTAAGGCGGTAACAGAGAAAAATTTTGCAGGAGTATGTGTAATGTCATTGCTTATGCAATGCGAAAATATAGACAACGAGGTTTTGAAACTACAATCGAAATTGAGGTGATATGCGTGATATTTGACAAAAAAATGCTTGCCCTGTATGCAATAACAGACCGTAAATGTATCGGTGAAAAAGGTCTTGAATACAGTGTTGAACAGGCCTTGTACGGCGGAGCAACAATAGTTCAGCTCAGAGATAAGGGAGCAAATATTGACACACTCTGTAAAGAGGCAGACAGTCTGCTGAAAATTTGCCAAAGGTACGGCGCACCGCTCATCATTAACGATAATGCAGAGGTTGTCCTCAAAACAGGCGCTGACGGTGTTCACCTCGGTCAGAGCGATATGGAGCTTGCCCACGCAAGGGAAATTCTCGGCAACGATAAAATAATCGGCGGTTCGGCTCGTACGGTTGAGCTTGCCAAAAAAGCCGAGCAGAGCGGCGCAGATTACATTGGCTGCGGTGCGGTGTTCGGCACTCTTACAAAGTCAGACGCAAAATATATCGGCACTCAAAGGCTCAAAGAAATTTGCACCTCGCTCAGTATTCCCGTTGTAGCAATCGGCGGTGTAAACGCAGGGAATATTTCTCAGCTTGAGGGCTGCAAAATCAGCGGTGTGGCAGTTGTAAGCGCACTTTTCGGCGCAGAGAATGTTTATACTTCCGCACAGGAATTAAGAAAGCTCGCCGACAGCGTAATTTACGGAGGTTAATGTGAAAACTGTATTGACAATAGCAGGCAGCGACTGTTCGGGCGGCGCAGGAATACAGGCTGATATTAAAACTATTACAATGCATCATTGCTATGCTATGAGCGTTATTACCGCACTCACAGCGCAGAACACCACAGGTGTTTACGGTATTGAGCAGACGAGCGACGAGTTTATAGCAAATCAGCTTGACTGCGTATTTACCGATATTTTCCCCGATTCGGTAAAAATCGGAATGGTTTACGGCAACAATTCAGCAAAGGTTATTGCCGATAAGCTGAGGTTTTACAATGCAAAAAATATAGTTACCGACCCTGTAATGGTATCTACAAGCGGCAGCCGACTTATAAGCGACAACGGACTTGAAATGCTCAAAAAGCATTTATTGCCAATTTCAACTCTGATTACTCCGAATGTTCCGGAGGCAGAAATTTTAAGCGGAATTAAAATCGGCAGTGTGTCAGATATGCAAAAATCAGCAAGCATTATTGCAGAAAAATTCGGCTGTTCGGTTCTTTGTAAGGGCGGACATTTAGAAAATTGCAGTGATGATTTGCTTTATCATAACGGAAAGTTTTACACCTATCCGTCAGTAAAAATCAACAATCCTAATACACATGGCACAGGCTGTACCTTGTCAAGCGCCATAGCGAGCAATCTTGCACTCGGATATGATATTCCAAGGGCGACAGAGCTTGCAAAAAAATATGTAACACACGCAATCAGCCAAAAACTCGACCTCGGCAATGGCAGAGGGCCGCTGATGCATAATTATATTTTAAACGAAATCAGAAAGGCAGATGAAATATGAGAGAATACTCAACACAGATGGAGGCAGCAAGAAAGGGAATTGTAACCAAGGAACTCGAAATTGTAGCCAAAAAAGAGAGAATGACAGTAGAGGAGCTTATGCCGCTCGTAGCGCAGGGCAAGGTTGCCATTTGCGCAAATAAAAATCATAAGTGCATTGACCCGGAGGGTGTCGGCTCAATGCTCAAGACCAAGATAAATGTAAACCTCGGCATTTCAAGAGATTGCAAGGACTATGACATTGAAATGGAAAAGGTAATGCAGGCTGTAAATATGGGTGCTCACGCAATTATGGATTTGTCATCACACGGAAATACAATTCCTTTCCGCAGAAAGCTCACAAGCGAGTGCCCTGCAATGATTGGTACTGTACCTGTTTACGATTCCGTTATCCACTATCAGCGTGACCTTGATACTCTCACAGCGCAGGACTTCATTGATGTTGTAAGACTTCACGCACAGGATGGCGTAGACTTTGTAACACTTCATTGCGGCATTACACGCAAGACCATTGAGCAGATTAAAAAGCATAAGAGAAAGATGAACATAGTTTCTCGTGGCGGTTCACTTGTATTTGCGTGGATGTGTATGACAGGCAACGAAAACCCGTTCTATGAATATTACGATGAAATTCTCGACATTTGTCGTGAGTACGATGTAACAATTTCTCTCGGTGACGCTTGCCGCCCCGGCTGTCTTGCAGATGCCTCCGATGTGTGCCAAATTGAGGAACTTGTGCGCCTTGGCGAGCTTACAAAGAGAGCATGGGCAAAGGATGTTCAGGTTATGGTTGAGGGTCCGGGTCATATGCCTATGGACCAGATTGAGGCAAATATGAAAATTCAGCAGACCATCTGCTGCGGTGCGCCGTTCTATGTGCTCGGCCCGCTTGTAACCGATATTGCCCCCGGCTATGACCACATTACTTCGGCTATCGGCGGAGCTATTGCCGCAGCATCCGGCGCAGCATTCTTGTGCTATGTAACCCCTGCCGAGCACTTGGCTTTGCCAAATGTTGACGATGTAAAGCAGGGCATTATTGCCTCTAAAATTGCGGCACACGCAGCCGACATTGCAAAGGGTGTGCGTGGCGCAAGAGAGATTGACGATAAAATGGCAGACGCAAGAAGAAAGCTAGATTGGGAGGCTCAGTGGGAATGTGCCATTGATCCCGAAACCGCAAGAAAAATTCGTGATGACCGCAAGCCTGAGCACGAGGATACTTGCTCAATGTGCGGCAAATTCTGCGCCGTAAGAAGTATGAATAAAGCACTTAACGGCGAACATATCGACATTCTTTGATAATTAATTTAAAAATAACATACCTGTATTTCAAAGCACCTTGCATTAATTGCAGGGTGCTTTTTTTGTCTTTCTTAAAAAATATTTTAAAAAATTAGCCTAATTAGTGCAACATTCAAGATTTTTTAAGTATTGTAAAGGGGGTGTTATATGAACACAGAAATCATCACTGCGCTTATAGTTGCGGTGGGGAGTATAATTTGCCAATTACTTATAAATGCCTCTAACCGCAGACGGCAGGAGAGCGAAAACGAAAAAACAAAATCATTAATTGTATACCGCATAGATCAGCTTGAGCGCAAGCAGGATAAGTACAATCATTTGCAGGAAAGAGTTTTCACGCTTGAGCGATTATCGGCGGTTACAGATGAAGAAATCAGAGTGGCAAATCATAGAATAGCCGATTTGGAGCATATAAATTCAAAAAAGGGGGAGAATATATGAAAGGTAATTTTAAAAATTGGGCAAAGGCTGCGGGAGTTCGTGCGGTAAAAACAGTGGCGCAAACCGCTGTATCAATTATCGGTGTGTCGGCGCTAATCAGCGAGGTTAATTGGCTTGCGGTGCTTTCGGCAAGTATGCTTGCAGGCATTTTGTCATTGCTCACAAGCATTGCAGGCTTGCCCGAAATTTCAGAAAAATAAGTACATCAGCGGCATATCTGAATATTATGTAATATGAAGATGTGCTTTACAAAAAACTGCCTTAAACGAGCATTGCACACATTTTTGCAGACTGCCTTCGGCTATATCATCGCAAACCTTGCGCTGTTTTTAACAGGAACAAACTTTGCAAATGAAGAAATGTGGAAAAGCGCACTCTGCGGACTGTTGGTTTCTTCGGTTTCGGCAGGACTTTCAGCGGTTATGAACCTTGAAAAAAAGGAAGAAAAACCACAGTGTGACGAAAAATGCTCAGAAATTCAGAAAAATGAATGAATACTAATTTGCAATAAATAAATAATAATATTGTCAGCCGCAGGTCAGCTCGACCTGCGGTTATTGTTTTATGCAGAAATATGTATTATAATATAAAGGAAACACAGTATGGAAATACTTTCGTCAACGCTAAATCATATAGCAGTGCTTTTTTCTTTTATCCTCATCGGATTTATTCTTAAAACGAAAAATATTTTACCCGATACCAGCGGCAGAACCCTGTCACGGCTTGAAAACGGAATTTTTATGCCTGCGGTGGTAATCAATACCTTTTGGAACAACTGCACCGCAGAAAATATAAGCCGAAAATGGATTTTTCTTGTATACAGCACAGCGCTTTTGCTTACGGCAATTTTCCTTGCTTTTATAATTTCAAAATTTCTCACCAAGGACGAATATTTGCGCAAGGTTTACAGGTATTCGCTCTCGGTGTCGAACTTCGGCTTTGTCGGCACTGCGCTCGTGCAGGGAATTTACGGAGCTGAAAGCATAGAGCTTTTTGACTACCTAATATTCACCCTGCCGCTCAATATGTTTACTTATTCAATCGGTATTGCTTGGCTTGTGCCATCCGACAAAGGCAGATTTTCTTTAAAATCGCTGTTAAATCCGATATTCGTTTCGCTGTTTATAGGCGCATTCCTCGGACTTTTTCAGATACCGAGAATACGCCTTGTCGACACAATAATTTCAGAATCCGCCGCTTGTATGGCGCCTGTTGCTATGATTCTCACAGGCTTTGTCATAGCGGGATACGAAATAAAAAGCCTGCTTAAAGTAAAGCAGAACTATATTGTTGCGGTGTTGAGGCTAATAGTGTTTCCAACGATTTTCGTGCTTGCACTGAGATTTTTAAATACAGACAGCGAAATAATCTTTGCCACCCTTTGCGCAAACGCAATGCCGCTCGGATTGAACACAGTAATAATCCCCTCGGCGTACGGCGAAAGTCCGCAAACGGGAGCAAGCCTTGCCCTTGTATCTCAAGCAATGGCGGCGGTCACAGTACCCACAATGTTTTTAATATTTTTTTAGGAGATTTAATATGAAAATTTATCTTGCGTCACCGTTTTTTAACGATAATGAAATTGCAAATATCCGCCAAGCGGTTGAAATTTTAAATGCAAAGGGACACGAGGTTTTTGTGCCGATGGAGCACGATGTTGAGAATAGAGAAAGTCTTACCAATGCCGAGTGGGCAGAGGAGATTTTTAAGATTGATAAAAGCGGAATAGACAGCTGCGATGTGGTTGTGCTGCTTTACGGCGGAATGTACTCCGACAGCGGCACTGCATGGGAATGTGGTTATGCCTATGCGACAGGCAAAAAGGTAGTAGTGTGTTGCTGCAATGCCGAACAGCCAAACTTGATGATAGTAAACGGCAGCCACGCATTTTTAAACAGCATAAATGCCCTCAAAGATTACGACTTTTCCAAAATGCCAATTATCCGCACTGCAGGCGAGCAGAAGTGAGTTTGTTATGAAAGGTTTAAGAACAAAAGAAAACTTTAAATTCTTAAGATTTTGGAAAATAGTTCAGGATTCGGCAAATGCAATGGGGAAAATATTTTTTCTCGATTGCGGAGAGGGAAATTGTTTTGAAGATGATAATATTGAATGTGAAAACCTTACAGGCTGGTTAATTGATATAGATAAATCAAATGAGTTTGAAGTTATATTCAAGTCATTTTCTAATATTGACGATGTATGGGACGATTATTTAGCATTTGTAGCTTGGCATAAAAATGATGATAATAATATTAGCGTAACTTTTGAATGGCTCTGATACATACTCAAGCACTTGGCAAAAGCTGAGTGCTTTTTTGCAGAATATAAAAGTTGTCACTCGGCTTATAGAGTTTTTGAGTACAAATATTTATGTAAAATATAATATGAACTTACAATTTTGCACTTTTAATAAAACCACTCATATCCTCCGTTGTAATTACATAATAATAAATTATGCCGACAAATCATATAAGTTTTATGAGTATAAAATTGTAAAAATTTGTCAGATGTAAGAAATTTGTGTTTAATTATTTTGAATTTACCAAAAGTGTTGACATTTTATGATGAAAGTAGTAAACTAATAGTCAGTTAGCGAGTGCTAACTTTTTTAGAGCATTAAAGTTAGTTTCTGCTAATTAGTTGGCACTAATCAAAGCGGTGAGGATGGTGAGTTTATGCCTTTAACATTTGCCGATCCGGGCGTTGAAAACATTATTAAAAAAATCGGAGGAAACTCTGAGGTTCGTGCACATCTTGAAAACTTGGGTTTTGTTGTTGGCGGTACAGTAACAGTTGTTACCTCAATGGCAGGCAACCTTATAGTTAATGTTAAGGGAGCACGAGTTGCAATCAGCCGTGAAATGGCAAGCAAAATTATGATTTAATGGAGGTACAGTATGAGAACTCTGAGAGATGCAAAAATCGGAGAAACCGTAAAGGTTGCAAAACTTAACGGTGCAGGCGCAATTAAGCGCAGAATAATGGATATGGGTATTACAAAGGGCGTTGAAATTTATATCCGCAAGGTAGCACCGCTCGGTGACCCTATTGAGGTTACAGTAAGAGGCTACGAGCTTTCTTTGCGTAAAGCAGATGCCGAAATGATTGAGCTTGTTTAAGTAAAATACGGGGTTTATCCCCGATATTTTTAAATTCTAAGTTAGCCTAAAATAACTATTTAATTTATGAGAGGAAGACATTAAATGGGTATTAAAATTGCACTTGCAGGTAATCCTAACTGCGGTAAAACCACCCTTTTTAACGCTCTTACAGGTTCAAACCAATTTGTTGGTAACTGGCCGGGCGTTACTGTTGAGAAGAAAGAGGGTAAGCTCAAAAAGCACAACGATGTTGTAATTATGGACTTGCCGGGTATTTACTCACTTTCTCCTTACACACTTGAAGAAGTAGTTGCTCGTAACTATCTTATTGAGCAAAGACCTGACGCAATCCTTAACATTGTAGACGGTACTAACCTTGAGCGTAACCTTTACCTTACAACACAGCTTACCGAGCTTGGCATTCCTGTTGTTGTTGCCATCAATATGATGGATGTTGTAAAGAAGAGCGGAGATAAGATCGACACCAAGGAGCTTGCTAAAGAGCTTGGCTGCAAGGTTGTTGAAATTTCTGCTTTAAAGGGAACAGGTATTATGGAGGCTGCCGAGGCTGCGATTGACGCTGCCGAAAACACCAAAACTGTTCCTATGCACACATTCAACGGTGTGGTTGAACACGCTATTGCTCATATTGAAGAGGCAGTAGTTCACGAAATGCCTGAGGAGCAGCAGAGATGGTACGCTATCAAGGTATTTGAGCGTGATGATAAGGTTATGGCAAAGCTCAACCTTAGCGATGAAATCAAAAAGCATGTTGAAACTGACATCGAAAATGCCGAAAAAGAGCTTGACGATGACAGCGAAAGCATTATTACAAACGAAAGATATGTTTACATAGCTACCATTATTAAGACTTGCTACAAGAAAAAAAGCAAGGGCAGCCTTTCAACATCAGACAAGATTGATAAGGTTGTTACAAACCGTTGGCTTGGTCTTCCAATCTTTGCGGTAATTATGTTCCTTGTTTACTATATTTCAATGCAGACAATAGGTACAATGGCAACAGACTGGGCGAATGACGGCTTGTTCGGTGACGGCTGGCATTTGTTTGGTATTGGTTCTTCTCAGACAGAAGAGGCTGAAGAAACTTACGGCGATTCAGACGCAATTATCGAGGCTTTCAATGAGCAGTACGGTAATGATGACATTGCAGCTGCTATTGACCTTGAAGATGAAAATTATTCTGAAAACGCAGCAAAAGCAGCGCTCTCTCAGCTTGTAACATTAACTCCTGCCGATGCAAATGTTACTTATTCTGTTGAAGATGAAGAAACACTTGAGGTAACTGAAACTCCTAATACAACAAAGGCTCAGTTGCAGGAGGCAGTAGACAATTATCTCAATACAGATTACAAAGAGGCTTACGGCGCTCCTGACGCAAGCACATACGGTGTTTGGGTTCCCGGTATTCCTGTTCTTATCGGCAACGGACTTGACGCTATTAATTGTGCCGATTGGCTCAACGGTCTTATCCTTGACGGTATCGTAGCCGGTGTAGGTGCGGTTCTCGGTTTCGTACCGCAGATGCTCGTACTCTTCTTACTCCTTGCATTCCTTGAGAGCTGCGGTTATATGGCTCGTATCGCATTCGTACTCGACAGAGTATTCCGTAAGTTCGGACTTTCGGGTAAGTCGTTTATTCCAATGCTTGTTGGTACAGGCTGCGGCGTTCCGGGTATTATGGCATCTCGTACTATTGAAAACGAGCGTGACCGTCGTATGACAATTATGACAACAACATTTATTCCTTGCGGTGCTAAGATGCCATTTATCGCTATGATCGCAGGTGCTATTTTCGGTGGTTCACCGTGGATTGCTACATCAGCTTACTTCATCGGTATGGCTGCAATTGTAGTTTCGGGTATTATGCTTAAGAAGACAAAGATCTTCTCAGGCGATCCTGCTCCATTCGTTATGGAACTTCCGGCTTACCATCTCCCAACAGTAGGCAATCTTCTCCGTTCAATGTGGGAGCGTGGCTGGTCATTCATTAAAAAGGCCGGTACAATCATCCTCCTTTCAACAATCCTCGTTTGGTTCACAACATATTTTGGCTTTGTAGACGGTCAGTTCCGGATGCTTTCAGAAGACCAAATCGGCAACTCAATTCTTGCTGCTATCGGTAACTGCATTGCTTGGATATTCACTCCACTCGGCTGGGGTAATTGGCAGGCTGCCGTTGCATCTGTTACAGGACTTGTTGCTAAAGAGAATATCGTTGGTACAATGGGTATTCTTTATCCGGGCGGATGGTCAGAAATCGGCGCTGCATTTACAGCAATCAGCGGTTTCTCATTCCTCGTATTCAACCTCCTCTGCGCTCCTTGCTTTGCGGCTATCGGTGCTATGAAGAGAGAGATGAACAACGCTAAGTGGACTTGTTTCGCAGTAGGCTATCAGTGCGTATTTGCTTATGCAATTTCACTTATGATTAATCAGTTTGGCGGACTCTTTACAGGCAATGTAAATGTTATCGGTCTTATCTTTGCGGTTTTGGTACTTGCATTTATGATTTATATGCTCGTAAGACCTTACAAAGAGGCAAATACATTGAAAGCCGATGTTAAAGTAAAGGGCTAATAAAATAGATAGGGAGGATGTATATGCTTACTTTTTTAGCCAATAATCTTGGTACAATAGTTGTTTTGCTTATAGTTATTGCTGTTGTAGCGGCAATTATCATCAGCCACTTTAGGGCAAAGAAAAAGGGCAAATCTTCTTGTGGCAGCTGCGGCTGCGGATGTGCATCCTGTGCAATGGCAGGCAAATGCCACCCTAACACACATAAATAATTAATCACAACTAAAACAACCGTACATTCATTTAATTATGTTTGTACGGTTGTTTTTTGGTTCTGTTATAAATGTGTGGCAGCATTAATAATGGTTTAGCGTACTTTCGGTCGGGAAACAAAGTATGGCAAACGCTACACTTTCTGCCCGAAGTTAAAAGTTTGGTCAACCTTTTCAAAGGTTGTGGGTGTGGGCAACGCCCACAAATACTTTCAATTATCTCAAATTAGTGATATCCAAACGGCTTGCCGTTTGGTGGCTGAATATAATGGCGAAAGCCTCTGCGACAGCAACAAAAGAAAAAGCAACGCTACTATAACTACTAATTTGCCACTTTTCAAGGGCAAATTAGTCACTCACAAAAACTTTTTGCATCCTTTAGAATAACTTTACTCTACTTCGACTAAAGTGTAACTTTCTTACTCTCTGCCACTCATTATTCTTAACTTTTGTTTTATCTAAAAATTTTGATTACTCTAAAGTTTAGTTATTCTATATAAATAATTGCAACTGTTTGTTTTTTATTGAAAATCAGTGCAATTTTATGGGCTCTGCCCAAACCCGCAACCCTTTAAAAAGGGTTGACCTGAATTTTGAATTTATTAAACTAAACTTTGTGCGATAACCATAATTTACTCCTCCATCTGCTTTCCGAGAAATGCGGCGGCTGAGTGTGCAAGTTTTACCTCGGTTTCGGTTGGAATTTTATTATCTTCGCTCATAAGCATCACAACCGCACCTGTAACATCGCCTGCGGCTATAATAGGGTAAATAACTGCCGCCCGATGCTCCACACCCTCAACAGGCTGAATATCGCCGATTGTAGCTTGCGTGGCAGTGTAGCTTTTCCTGTTTTCCATATAGTTTTCAAGAACCGAGGATACCCTGCGCTCAAGCATTTCTCGTTTAGAAACTCCCGATGCGGCAATCACATGGTCTTTGTCGCATATAATAACAGGCAAACCGCTCACCCTCGACAAAACATCCGCATATTGTGACGCAAAAGCCGAGAGTTCCCCGACAGGCGAATACTTTTTGAATATAACCTCGCCGTCGGTAGCAGTATATATTTCAAGTGGGTCGCCCTCACGAATACGAAGAGTGCGGCGGATTTCTTTTGGTATAACAACACGACCGAGGTCGTCTATTCTTCTTACAATACCTGTTGCTTTCATATCAAATCTCCCCTTATTTTGTAATATTTGCAAAATATTGCATTAATATTGTTTGAATTATAATTGCATTTATACCGCCGTTTAAAAATAAAATATGCACCGTATTATCAGCTTTACGGTGCATACAGTGTTTATTCTTTAATTTTCAACACAACAGAAAGTGTAAATTTCATTTCATCGGGGTTAAAGCTATGGCTTACATTGCCGTCATATTGCTTTGCAATTCGCTCTATGCTCTTAATTCCGTAGCCGTGAATGAATTTATTGCTTTTAGTTGTTTGCAGTTTGCCGTCCTTTAGGTTAGGCGCAGAGGAGCAGTAGTTCCAAGCGTTGATTACGATATAGTTTGTGTTTATCGGCTTTACAGTCAGCTCAATTTTCTTATCGTTTGCATTTTGTGTAGCCTCAATGGCATTTTCAAGCAGGTTGTCAAGCAGAGAGGTTATATCGTTATCAGACATAAACGAAAAATCAATATCACGAATATCGCAGTAAAAATCAATCGTTTTGTCTTTGCAGGTGTTCATATATCTGTTTATGATTGCGTTTATCAGCTTGTTGTCGCTGTATATTCTCAAATACTTGATTTGATAGTTTTCGTATAGGTTATCTATGTATTTGTTAATGCCCTCAAAGTCCTTTTCGTTTGAAAGCTCTTTTATAGACAACAGGTGGCGCTTTATATCGTGAATAAGTATGTTTGAGTTTTCGTATTGATTTTGCAGAATTGAGTAATACTCTGTATCAATCTCGGATTTTTGCTTTTGAAGTTTCAAAGAAGTGTTTTCAGCCTGAGTTTGCAGTACGCTTTCGTGAACAAGAAAAACCACAATATTTGAGTACATCAATAATATTGTACCCACCACAAAAAGTATATATGCATACTCGTCAAGCTCGTATTTAATGGCAATGTATGACATTCCGCCTATAATAAGAATAGATGCCATCGGCAGAAAGAAAAGCATATTTGTTTTGTTGAGCTTTAAATTTTCCTTATTTTCTTTAATAGAGAGTTTTGAAACAAAATATGCTACAAAGAAGAATAACAGTTTTGAACTTCCGCTTACAAGTACAAAAATCATACTATTGCTCTCAATATTTGAAAAATCAATTTTAAAAATTATCATTGCAAGAAACAGTACGCACATTTCTGTAATGAACATTATGGATGTAAGCAGAATTGCCGCATAAATTGATTGAAAAATATTTGTATTAAAGCAGAAAATGCAAAGCAGTATGTTACAGGCAATAAATCCGATTAAATTTGTAAAATCATTGTCGCTGACAAGGTTTATTATGAATTGCACCAACGATGATGAAAAAAAGCACAAAAACATCGCATTGTTGTTTAGCTTTGGCGTGAATTTGTTTGAGAAAAATATATAAGAAATAATTGCCTCGAAAATATGCACAGTTGTGTAACAGAATATTGTCATACAATACCTCCCGCAAAATCAAAGAAAGCCTTTTTAAACTCGGCATATTTTCTTTGAGAAATGCAATGAGCCACCAAGTTTCCGTCGTCGGTTTCAAAGGTTATTGAGCTTTTGTCAAAGTTTGTAACATTCTGAAGATTTACAAGGTAGCTTTTGTGCGACTGAATAAAGCAGTTTGGCTGATTAATTATCTCGTACCATTCGGCAGGCTTTTTGTTGGTTTCGTAGGATTTGTCCTTTGTAACAATCAGCGAGCCGTGCTTTCTGTTTTCTATATATAGAATATCCTTCGTTTTTACGGTAAAAATCTCATCGTATTTTTCTATAATAATGCTCTTGCTGATTTTCTTGTAATACTCAACCGCCTCAAGGAAATTTCTGTTAAATCTCTCGGTATCAATCGGCTTTGAAAGGTATCTGAAAACCTGAATTTTCATTGCGCTGTCAAGATAAGCGGGGTACGAGGTTAAAATCATAATTATTATGTCGGGATTGAGCATTTTCAATCTTTCCGATACTTCAAGACCGTTTACAGACGGCATCTGAATGTCAACAATGGCAATGTCGTATGAGTGTTTTTCTTTAAAAATAAAATCTCCGCAGGTGCGCATATCCACATTGAACTGCATTTTATAATTTTTTTGCAGTTTGTTAATAAGCGAACTAACCTGTTCGAGAATTAATTTGTTATCATCACAAAGCAGAATATTAAGCAAAAAAATTCCTCCCTTAAAAGGTATTATACAACAAAAAATCGAATTTGTCATATAAAAATCATCACTTTTGACTTTTTTTAATGCGTTTTTGCCGAAATTGTAACAAACCTCTTTTCTCGTGATAGAATACAGATGGTAAATAAAGGAAAAACAAGTACAAATTTAGAAGTTTTGTATTTAGAGGTTTTGATTATGGCACTTCACAGCAACTTCATACACCTATGATATGGTGTATGAAGTGATGCGGTGCTATGTAACAATGGTACGGAGGTTAATAAAAAGGGAGGAGTACTCTTGAATACAGCTGCATTAAACGATTTTATTTCTTATTCAAAGGTTAATGACAGCGTTATTAACAAGTTCAAGAATATAATTCCAAAAAACTCTGATCTCAATCTGGGAAAAACACGGATTGGGCACCTTTATGAACGGATATATAAAGGTTATTAATCCCGATGATTATCAAAGCATTGTAGACAGCACCTGCTGTACCTACAAAAAAGTAGTTCCTATTTTTGTAACTGCTTTTGGTGATATTATCACACTCGAAAGTGGCGAATACATAGGCATTTTGTATTATCGCTACGGAAAATTTGAGCTGCTGCTAAAGGATTTCGATTTCTTTTTAAGCCGCCTTACAGACAGGAGCTTTGTTAACGAATTTTTTTCCTTAAATCAGTATTATAAAGCTATTAACGAACATGGAATGTTGTTGTATAAAGAGTGCTTTGGCGATACCACCTTATTAGCGCTCGGTGGCAAGCACACCACCGAAAGTCTGAAAAAAGTTCAGATACAAGAGCATATAGCGCTGATAAATTCGTATTCGGGCACAATAATGTAAATCCGTTATGTCTGACATCTTGCAGTTTATTGTTAAGTGAGTAATCGGCAATATGTTATTTAAAGAGAGAGGGAACAAGATGTCAGACAACGAGATTTAAACCTAAATTTGATAGTACCTCATATGTTTTAGTAGTATCTGCACTTTGTGTAGGTGCCACTTTTTTTATGCTTTTATAATCTTTTTGCAAATGTGGGGGTAATATTAATAAATTGTGGTTTAACACACAAAGTTTAGCTTAATAAATTAAAAATTTCGGTCAACCCTTTTTAAAGGGTTGCGGGTTTGGGCAGAGCCCATAAAATAATAAAAACATACTAATTTTAATAAAAAAAGAACCAGTTGCAATTATATTGTAGAATAACTAAACTTTAGATTAATCAAGATTTTAGGTGAAAGCAAAAGTCAAGACTAATTAGTGACAGAGAGCAAGAAAGTTGCACTTGAGTATCAGTAGAGAAAAGATATTCTAAAGGAAACAAGAGTTTGCGTGTGTGCCTAATTTGCCCTTGAAAAGAGGCAAATTAGTAGTTTTAGTAGCATGGCTTTTTTTATTATGCTTTCGTTTTAAAAGGCTCTCGCCGTTGTGTTCAAGCCACCAAACGGCCAAGCCGTTTGCCTATCAAAATTTACAATAGCATAAAGTATTTGTGGGCGTTGCCCACACCCACAACCTTTGAAAAGGTTGACCAAACTTTTAACTTCGGGTCGGAAAGTTTAACATTTGTCTTACTTTGATGCCCGACCGAAAGTATGCTAAACCATATTTTAACCAACTTTTGATAAAGAACCTTTATCATCAAAACTCGCCAAAATCCCAAAAGTCGAACACAAAGCAAAGAATATTTGTTTGTTTTGGTCAAAAATTCAAAAAATCAAAAAAATTAATAAACAAACTTTACTTGCAATTTATGTGCAATTTGCCTTTTTACTTTACTATTCCTACAAAAACAGCAATAAGCCCTTGATTTTGTGGTAATTTTAAGTATAATAATAGAGTAGTAACTATATATAGTTACCGTAACATAGTTGAAATGTGCCTGTTACGAACGGGCTTCATTTTCATAAAACACACAATACAAAACAGACCGTTTGCCAGCGGTCTGTTTTGTGCTATATAGAGTATAAAGAGCTTAAATGGATCTATGCTGACTGTTGAGCAGTGACGCTATTTTAAAAAGTTTAGCATACTATAAAGCTTTCTTTTGAGAAAAAGCGGCTCTAATAAAAGTTGTCACTCGGCTTATAGAGTTTTTGAGTACAAATATTTATGTAAAATATACTATGAACTTAAAAAGAAGTATGCTATAATAATACTCGTAAAGGAACGGTGGCGGCTGTTTCAGCTCCCTTGCGAAAGGGGGTGAGTGTCTTAATGACAGATGTAATTTTATTACTTACATTCGCTGTTGTATTAACAGCAGTAAATGAAATCATAAAGAACATAAAAAAAGAAATAACCGCCCTGTGTTGCAGCACAAGACGGTTAAGTTAAAAAATTAAACCTATTGTAAGCGAAACAGCTAAAGCCGTTCCTTTTCACCTATATTATACATCAACAACAAGTTAGTTGTCAATAGAATAGATTGCAGAAATATGGCGGAGTACGGAAACCTTTTCAGCTGTACCTCTGAATAATCGAGAAATTTTTTCTGTAAATTACTTGTATTAAAAATCCATACACCAACCAAGCGCTTGGCGTAAGCATTAATATTATAAATAATTTTGGAGATGCTTTTATGAAAATAACATCTAAAAGCATATGTGAAAAATTAGGCTTTGATGTGTTGATTTATGAACCCGAATGTCCGGGTTATGAAGATGACTCAAAACTCTCCTATTTTAAATACTTTTATTAGACGAATCACTTTTTTAGTGATTATCTGACAGAAAAGCAAAAAGATACTAAAACCGCTCCGTAAAAAGGGCGGTTTTGTTATTTTAACTTGCTTTCAACTTGTTTTTAATACTTAAAAAGAATTAAAACAGCTTGCTTTCAGAATTTAGCACTTCTAATAAAGATAGGTAGTTGAGTTGAAAAGAAAATATCTGTAATAATTGCCGATTGTCCCTGATGTAAAAATTGTATTGAACAAGCTGATAAGAACCTCATTTAGCTTGAAATTATTTAACAAGCTGACTAACATTTTTGAAATTTAAAGCAGTTTTAGGCGGTGTTTTGCGATAAATATAAAAAGAAAAACCGCACCCAAACACCTAAAAAACGGCTTGGTTATGCGGTTTTTGCTTTGGAGCTGGTGAACAGACTTGAACTGTCGACCTACTGATTACGAAACATTACAAGAATTTGAAAAAGTGCAGTAAACAAGCGTATTTTTATTATACATTGACTAACATTAGACTAACATCATTTTTTGCGGCTCTGCAATCGCAGAGATGTAATCGTTTAGGTCTATAATTTTATTGATTTTCTTAATCTGATTTGTTTGCACTAAATGTGTATAAATATTCAAAGTCGTTTCGGGCTTTGCGTGTCCGAGTTGGTTTTGGACATAAAGTAAATCTTGACCGCAAAAGAACAAGTTTGTAGCAAAAGTATGTCTTAGATAATGTGCGGTGAATCTTTCAATAACAAACGGAACGCCTTTTGGGTCGAACTTACTTTTTGGCTTTCGCTCATATTCGGAAAAATCTCCGTATTTAAGATTGAGGTCTGCCATATAGCTGTCCCATAGTTCTCGCCACGCTGTTGTTGAGAAGAACTCCCCTTTTGTTGTAAGTACAACAAAGTCGGATTGTTTATGGTTCTTTTGATTTTTCAGAAAATCCACAAGAGTGTGGGGAATATTGACTGTTCGTATGCCAGCCTTTGACTTTGCGCCTTGCACAATGTGCGGAGTTCCTGTCATTACAAGTTTTTGATGAACACTAATTTGAGCATTTTCAAGGTCAATGTCATACCATTGCAACGCAAGGCATTCACTTAATCTTAAACCTGACAGCATCATGATCATAGCAGGAAGTTGTGCTCTGTGTGGCATTTCCATAACCCACCGCTGTTCTTGCTCGGTCAATGCCCTGCGCTCGCTTACAGGTGCATTTTTCGGTATTCTGACATATGTTAATGGATTGTAGTCAAGTATGCGGTTTTCAACAGCAAAGTCAAACACCTGTCTTGCGGTCATTCTGTAATCACGCAGAGTTTTCTTTGAAGTCGGTTTGCCTGTATGTGGATTTCGTGCGAAATAGTCATTTATGATACATTGAAAATCTGCTTTTACAAGTTTGCTGATTGCAACATCGCCTAATACAGAAAACGGTTTAAGGTTTGTTTTATAACTCTTATACTGCTTGTCAGAAGAAAGCAGAGCCTTTTTGTATATCAGCCAATTTTCGCAGAGTTCACTGAACGGCATATTCTCGCTAAGAATATCCATACCTTTGCTGATTTTTAGCTTGATTTCATTTGCTTTGCGTGTAACCTCAGCTTGCGTTTTGCCAAATACAGACTTATACATAGCTTTGCCGTTTCCATCTCGTCCGATATAGATATTTTTTTGATACCTGCCGTCTTTGCGTTTTTTCATTATAAACACTCCTTTTTAATGTAAAAAGGGTGCAAAAATCCCTTGTAAATTAATTATTGAAAAATTTACAAGGGTGTGATACAATATTATTGCGTTAATATCGTATCATCTGCACCCTGTGTAGGTGATTTTCCGCTCTGTTCGAGGACCAGTCGAGCAGGGCGGATTTTTTATTTTAGCTATAATACGATTAGTAACTCTGTTCAACTCCATGCACTGCTTGGTCGTGAGTAAAGCCTTCGTACTCAAGCTGTTCTATTAATTCATCTCTTGAAAAAGACATCAAGCTAAGATATGATTTTGCTGATTTCACAGCCTGCTCGTTCCAATCTGCTCCACAATTATCTACTCCGTAAACTGCTTGATCGTGAGTAAAGTTTTCATATTCAAGTTGTTCTATTAAACCACTCTCGGAAAAAGCTGAAGTACTAAGATATGATTTTGCAGACTTTTTAGCCTGTTCGTTCCAATCCGCTCCGCAATTATCAGCTGCATAAACTGCATCGTTGTGAGAATACTGTTCATATTCAAGCTGTTCAACAAGTCCTTGATACGAAAAAGGCATAACAGCCAAATATCCTTTAGCCGAGCGCAGAGCATTTGTTTGGTCTGCTGATAAATTATTATCTTGCTTATCATCTGCAACTTTTGATTCCGCCTTTGATTCAACTTTCGACTCTGTTTTAGACTCCTGCTTAGATTGAGGCTTTGTTTCTGTTTTTGACTCTGCCATGGTTTCTTTTTCTGTTGGAACTTCTTTATATGTAAAACTTTCGATTTTTGAAGTTTTATCATAATCGTTAATATGCTGCGTTGTAGGCACAACAGCTGGTTGAACGGATTTGTTACCCGTCAGAGCTACTGCGATTGAGATAATCGCTATAACAGAAACTGCGGCAAGAGAACCGGCTAAAATCTTAATGATTTTCTTTTCTTTATTTTGAGATTTATTTTCAACCTGAGTGTTATTGTTGCCAACCTCAAAGTTATCTTTAAATAATGGCTGAGGCTTAGGCGGCAGTACAATCTTTTCTCCGCATTTATCGCAGTAAGTGAAACTCTCCGGTACTTTTGCACCGCATTTCTGACATTCTACTTTTGGTTCGGTTGATTCAACAGGTTTTTCTTCAAACCTCGATGGTGTATTTGATTTCTCCTTGATGTCAGATTCACTGTCTGTAAACAGAGGTTTTTGTTCAATCGGAATAACTACCTTTTCTCCGCACTTATCACAGAATTTGGATTTATCCGAGATTTCTGCACCACATTTTTTACATTTCATTGTTCATCCTCCTTGTATGTGTAATTAAAATTTTTATATTTAAAACTTTGCACGAAGTTCTACTACTCTTCCTAAGCAACGGACAGGTAATGTTTCTATTTCCTCATTGGTGTATGTAATAACATCATAAGCTGGATTTGAAGGTATGAGGTTAATGCCACCTTCAAACTTTTGTACTTTCTTAATGGTAGCTTCATCTCCATTAACAAGCATTATTGCAATATCTCCATTATCGACATCGTCTTGTTTACGAACGATAACTACATCGCCTTCAGTAAAGCGTGGCATCATACTATCGCCTTTTACCTGTAAAGCAAAATACTCGCCTAAGGATGCCATTTTGCTTGTGATTTCTTCATAATCAATGATATTTTCAACAGCCTCGACAGGATAGCCTGCAATAACTTTGCCAAGTACAGGAATTTTAAACCTCGATTTTGAGGTATCCTCTATTAAGTCAGTTTTATTTAAGCCGAAACAATTAGCGATCTTTTCAATGTTTCCCATTCGAGGAATTTTCTCGCCTGTTTCCCATGATGATACTGTTTTATCTGATACATTAAGTAGTTTAGCTAAATCAAGCTGTGTCATATGTTTTATTATTCTATATTTTCTGATATTGTCACCTAAGGTACTCACTAATATCACCTCTTGCTTTGATTATATACCTAAAGTAGAAAAAAATCAACATCTTTTCTAAAAAAATCTACTTTAAGGGGTTGACAATCTACTTAAAGTAGAGTATAGTGTAATTACAATCCACTGAAAGGGGAATTTAAAATGGAATATACGATGGAGTTAGCAAGACTCAATGCTAAGCTCACACAAAGAGAAGTTGCAGATAGAATGCACATTTGTAGAGATAAATACAGAAAACTTGAGAAAAATCCTGAAAAGGTGACAATCGAAGAAGCGTTAAGTTTTTGTTCCATAGTTGGATTGCCTCTTGATGAGGTTATTTTTTCGTCTGATAACTCCACTTTAAGTAGAGTAAAACTTAAATATGCATAACAAAGAGGTGATTACATGAAAGCTAAGAAAACAGTAACCAACTGGGACGATGTCCCGCTCTACATAGATTTGCCGTTGCTGGCAACTCTTTGGGGGTTCTCGGTTGATTGTTTAAAGAAAAAAGCACAGTCGGGCATTTTGCCGGCGGCAAAGATGTTCGGTGAGTGGAGAATATCCAAAGAAGATGCAAAAGCTTACTTCGAAAAGGCTTACAACGAAACGCAGGAGGGAATAAAAAAAGATGGATGTAATAATTAACGACATACCGACCTATCCGTTTAAGGATGTCGAAATAGGAGATGTGTTCTCTGATGATTTAGGACGCTTTATGATGAAAGTATCATACGAAACAGCAATTTGTTTAGATGATAATACAGTCTATGGCATTAACAGCAAGACAAAATGCTATCTGAGGGACTGCGTGATTATAGAGCGTGAATTGCTCGAAAATCTCAAGAAAGGAGCAAATGGATATGAGTAAGCTTGAAAACTTACAAATCTGCATTAAAGACGGCGAGGTTATATCGTTGCAGGGACTTGACACCGTTACAGCCGAAAGGCTTGAAGACATACTGAATTATGTCGCAGAAGTTAAGGAAAGCCTCGACAATCACAAACTTTGTAACAAGGCAGTCGGATTTAAGCGTGTTGTTAAGAACTGCAAGAAGTTTATTAAGTGCTGCAAGTATGCGGTTAAGGGTTAATACAGATGTTTAAAGTTAGGTGCAAAGAAGATATTTCGGAAATCTTTGAGGTTTACGATGTATGCAGGTTCAAGTCGCAAAATGAACAAGGGTATGACATAAGATTTTTGATTTATGACGGATGTTTTAGATATGTGACATCAGATATTTTTGAGCCGCCGGAGGAAAGTAATGACAGCAGAGGAGATTAAAGAGGCATTTATCAACAGAGAGCCTGTTGTGCTGAGCTTGCCGAATATGATTGAAAAACGATTTGACAGTATTAATGCTGTGATATACCGCAGAAGTCAAAAAGGCAGGATGATGGTATCGGTTGAACTTGTTGATATGGTTCAGACGGATATGGGAAAAAGGCAGCACCTTATTGTTGCAAGAGGTGCAAATATAAAAAAAGAGCGCTGACACAGGGCAGTGGTCAACGCTCAAGTAAGGCTTATTGCCTAAACTACATATTTATTATAGCAATAAGCCGCAGAAAAATCAAGAGGTGAAATTATGAAAAAGTCGATTGAAAAAAGGACAAGAATATTGCTGCTTGCTTTGGGCATTACTCCGAATCTGATAGGATACGGATATTCTGCAAGTGCGATTTGCAAGCTGATTGAGCAGAGAAAAGCACGCAAGAAGGTGAGCTATTGCAAGCTGTACGAGGAAGTAGGCAAAGAGTTCTTTTCTAACGGCAACAGAGCCGAGAGAGCAATTAGAAATGCAATAGCGAATACGCTGCCACGAAATAAAGTATTGTGGGAAAAGCTGCTGAATTTTAAAAGCAGCGGAAAGCTAACGGTGAGTGAGTTTTTATCGCTTTGCGCCGAAAAACTGATGATGAGCGATGAATAAAATCAATTAACTGAGTTAATAAGCTCCGCACAGCTTGCTATATAGAAAGTAATAACTTTCGTTAATTATTCCTCTTAAAATAAAAATATAATACTTTTACTGCTTGCATAACAACAAAGGAGCAGGTGCGGCTGCTCTTTTTTGCATTTAAGGAGAAATTATATGAAACATAGAGAAAAAGATTTGCCGTAAGGAGTTGATAAAATGGCATCAATAAAAGTTAAACAAGAATACAAAGAGCTGGTTAAGTTATTTAATCAATTAACAGGCTCGAGATCCCTTTGGCAAGTATTCAATGATTGCATAGAAATAATGGCATTAAGTATTCAAAATACATTTTGTTTTGGCATAAATTTTTCAAAAAATGAAACAAGATATAAGGACATAATCAAGAATTACAGTGATAATGAAATTGATGTTATTCTACATATTTTTGCTGAAATTACAAATATGATTGAAAAAAATCCATTTAGAGATCTGCTTGGTGACCTATATATGCAACTTAATATGGGTAGTGATTCGCTTGGACAATTTTTCACTCCCTATGCTGTTTCTTACGCTATGGCAGAAAGCACTTTTGACAAAGTAAAGGCCGAATCAGAAATATCTAAAAAGGGATATATTACAATTCTCGAACCGGCCGTAGGTGGTGGTGCAAATGTAATTGCATTTTGTGAGGTGTTAAAAAATCATAACATCAATTATCAGACACAAAGTGTGCTAGTCTGCCAAGAGCTCAGTAAACTAACCGCTTTGATGTGCTATACAGCACTATCATTGATAGGTTGTGCAGCGGTCATTAAAGTAGCCGACAGTTTAACCGAACGATACACCAATTATTTTGAGGAATGTTCAAAGGGAGCCGAATTGTGGACTACTCCGATGTTTCATATTCAGAACTGCTATAAGAAGGTATGAGTCTATGCAAGAAGAATTGCTTTTAAAAATCATTCAAAATCAACAGGAAATAATTGATTTGCTGCAGTCCGGATTAAAAATTTCAAATGCAGCCTCATCAAATGTAGAAAGCATTACAATTTTCCCAAAGAGTGATAAGGATATAGAAGGCTTTAAAAAGCATTTAATCAACAAAGGTCGTTCTGAAAATTGCATTGACGCATATGTAAAAGGTGTTGAATTATTTTTTCGGCAATACGCAACATTAAACTCGGAAAACCTTTCAAAGTATGAGCAGGAACTGAAAAACAAATGGAAGCCAAAAACTGTTAATCTAAGAATTTGCGGAATGACAGCTTATATGGAATATGTCGGATTTAAAGACTATCAATTTCATCGAGCGAAGGAACAGAAAAGAACATTTTGCGACAACGCAATAAATAAGGAACAATATGAACATTTAATTTCCTGGGCAAAAGATAATTCTCAAAAGGTATGGCTAATTACAAAAGTTATAGCAGGTACAGGAGTGAGAGTATCAGAACTGGTCAATTTAAAAACTGCAATGCTTGAACAAGGATATGCTGATATCATTGGAAAAGGAAACAAGCAACGAAGAATATATTTTCCAGACAGGCTCATCAAAGACATTAAAAATCACTGTGGAAAAACTTACATCATAGAAAACCGTTTTGGAGGACAAATGACATCCAGAGGAGTTTCTTCTTTGCTCATCAAAGCAGCACCAAAAGCAGGTGTTCCAAAAGAAGTGATGCATCCACACTCTTTTAGACATTTTTTTGCGAAGGAATTTTTAAAACAAAATAATGATATAACTCTGCTTGGTGATCTGCTTGGCCACAGCGATATAAGCACAACAGCAATATATACAAGATTGACCTCAGAAGAACAAGCACAACAGATCAACGAAGTTGTTGGATGGTGAAAAAATGGATTTACAAACTATTTGGATAAGAATATTTCCAAAGCTCAACAATTACAATGAATTTCAAAAGGACGAACTAAAAACTATATTGTTCAGCGAATTAGGAAATTATGTCATTGAAGAAAAGCTTTGCACAGATATAGTTCAGTATGATGACGATACGAAAGGTTACACAATGTTTTTTGTTGCTAAAAAGGTTGAAGGATTAAGTGAAAAATCTTTAAACTATTATAAAAATGTAATAGACACATTTTTAGGTAAATTTTCTAAAAAGCTATCTCAATTCACAACAGATGACATTCGCTATTACTTAGCAGTGCGAGAGATGGACGATAAAGTATCTCCTGTAACAGCTGATAATGAAAGAAGAATTCTTAGTAACTTCTTTGCTTGGCTTTCAAACGAAGAATACATATCCAAAAACATTTGTGCTCAAATCAAGCAAATCAGAAAACCTAAAAGGAAAAAGAAAGCCTTTTCGGATGTAGAGATTACAAAAATCAAGGACGCTTGTCAAACATACAAAAATAATGTTTTGGAAAAGAAAAGAGCGATATCAATAGTCGAATTCTTACTTTCAACAGGATGTCGTGCAACTGAATTATGTTCTATCAAATGCACTGACATCGATTTAGATGCAAGAACAGCGGTCGTTTTTGGCAAAGGTGCAAAGGAGCGAAATGTTTACCTTAATCAGGTCACAAAGTTAAGACTACAAGAGTACTGGAAAGAACGTAACAATAATGCTGAATATGCTTTTTGTTCGACCAAATTTCCTTTCTCTAAAATGAGTGTAAACACACTCGAAAAACTTGTAAAAGAAATAGGTCAGAACGCTAATGTAAACAACTGCCATCCACACAGGTTTAGAAGAACAACAGCTACAAAAGCAATAAAAAAAGGAATGTCCCTTGTTGATGTTCAAAAAATGCTCGGTCACGAAAGTTTAGACACAACGAAAATTTATCTTGACCTTGACGATACAAATTTAAAGTACCAACACGAAAAATTTATGTAAAATTAAGGGAGTGGTGAAAATGTCGTTCTCTAAAAAATTAAAAGAATTGAGAATAAAAAATAATCTTACACAAACTGATTTAGGCGAAAAAATATATTTAAGCAGAACTACAATCTCAAAATACGAACAAGGCAAGATGGAACCTAATATTGATACTATAATTGAGCTTTCAAATATATTCAAGATCTCAATCGATGAATTACTAAGATAAGATAGTCATACTGACTCAGCTTGCAAAATTCATTAATAGCATTGAAAAAATGGTTGAAACAAATCCTGCAAAAGGAGAAAAGCTCAAACAGATTGCGAAAACATTTTTAAGCAATACAATTACAAATCTTAATTAGTTAATAAGCTCCGCACGGCTTGTTATATATTGGTAATTAACTTTTGTTGATTATTCTTCCTAAAATTTAATAATATTACTGACTTGCATAATGTTACTGCGGAGCAGGTGCGGCTGCTCCAGCACACTAAAAATAAAAGAGGTTTTCACAATGGCAGAGAATATAATGGAAAGACTTAACAGAATTGGTGCTGAGAAGAAGATTGCTGATTTTAAAGTTAAGCAAAAACAAGATTATGAGTTTAAGAAAAGATACGCATATATAAGAGCATGGGAGTTTTATAACGAGGCTGCAAAGCGTGATTTAGATGTTCATGTGAGCGTAGGCGGACTTGACAGTATTACTTTGTTTATGTTTTTGAGGTCAATAGGAATCCACGCACCGGGAATAAGCGTTTCTTATCTTGAAGATGTAAGCATTCAGAGAGTACATAAACAATTAGGAATTGAGCGCTTAAAGTCAGCTGTAAGATATGTTGACGAGAACGGAACGGAGCATAGATGGAAAAAGCCTGAGATATTGCAGGAGTTTGGATTTCCTGTATTGTCAAAAGAGATTGCAGGTAAGATTGAAACTCTGCAACATCCGACCGAAAAAAATAAAACAGTAAGGCACGCAATAATAACAGGTGAAACGGGAGAGTTTGGCGGTTATAGAAAAAACACACGAATGAAACTGAGCAACAAATGGCTTGAGAAATTTGGCGGTTATGAGAACGAAAATGAGGGTGTGAATTATGGCATACCGAATTTTAAAGTTTCATCGAAATGCCGCTACTATTTAAAGGAAAAGCCTTGCGACGATTGGGCAAAAGAACATAACAGTGTGCCATTTCTGGGACTTATGGCGTCTGAGGGTGGTAGAAGAGCAAAGTCACTTATGATTAATGGGTGTAACTATTTTGGCAAGACAACGGTGAGATCAGCTCCATTTGCTATTTTTAACAGGCAGGATATTTTACAGCTTGCGCTTGAGCTGGAAGTACCTGTTCCTGAAATTTACGGAACGATTGAGCGCAAAGATGACGGTACTTTGTATACAACAAAAGCACAGCGCACAGGCTGCTCTATGTGTGGGTTTGGTATTCAACTTGAAAAAAGACCGCACAGATTTGACCTGCTTAAAGAGCGCAATCCGAAAGAATGGGAATATTGGATGTACCGTTGCTGTAAAGACGAGGACGGAACTCAGTACGGCTGGGCAAGGGTGCTTGATTACATAGGGATAGAATATTGAGGTGAAAGGCTATGAAAAAAGTTTTAGACAGACTGGACAAGAAATGTATAGAGATAAGCAGATACAATAAGCAGCACAACACGCATTACAGCTACGGCGAGTACAGCGCTTTGGTGCGTGAGGGCAAGATTATGTCTGAAGTGTGGGGCAGCGAGAAAGCAGGAGAAAAGAAAAAGGCAGGTAAAAAATGAGAAGGAACTGGACGCAGGAAGAGGTTGATTACTTACGGAATGCGTGGGGAAATGTTAGACTTGGGCTGATTTGTAAAAATTTGAGCAGGAGTGAAAACTCGGTGCTGCAAAAAGTTTACAGGCTGCACTTGGGAGCGTTCCTCGAAAACAGTATATATATCACTAAAAATCAGTTGTTTAAAGCATTGGGACTTAATTATTCGAACTCATATAGCAAAATTTCTTGGTTTTTGAGCAGAGGACTTAAAACTCATAAGGTAAGGCGCAATGAACAGGTCTTTGAAATGGTGATGATTGAAGAGTTTTGGGATTGGGCGTACAAGAATCAAGGCTTTTTGGATTTTTCAAAGTTTGAAAAGAATAGTTTGGGTGCAGAACCTGAATGGGTTGAAAGGAAAAGAAAGTCTGATATTGTGCGGATACAGCAAATTAAGACTACGCCTTGGACAAAATGGGAGGACAACTACTTGAGCGAGCTGCTAAAAAAGCAGAAATACGGATACAAGGAGTTGTCAAAAATTCTATGCCGCTCAGAGGGGGCAATACAAAGGAGAATATGCGATCTTAACATTAGATACCGCCCGGTGAAAGCGGATAATCATATACCCTGGAGCGAGGAAGAATTTAAGAAGCTTGGTGAAATGATTAAATCAGGCTATAAGTATGAAGAAATGTCAGATGTGCTTGGCAAATCTGTTAAAGCTATCAGAGGTCGAGTATTTGACTATTACTTGACTGAAAGGCTTGATAAGGTAAGAGCATACATTGGCAATGATCAGTTTGGCGATAATCTTCCGGACAGGACGATTAAATACAAGAGGTTTATGTCTGATGAGGACAAGGAGAAGGTAAAAGTCTTGTTATCTATGCTTGCAGGTGAAATTAAATGTGTTGCGAAAGAGAACTCAAATGTTGAGAGTGAGTACGCTGAATTTTGGCAAAAAGATTATTGTACCTATTGGGATAACATAAACGGCTGTACGGCAAACGAAAAAGACTGCGACAGCTGCACATCATTTAAGAGAGTTGAGCCACAGTTTTGCAAAAGGTGCGGGATTACTTTTTTTGAAAGGAAAAGTAACGACATATGTAATGCGTGCAGATCTGCGAGAATTAAGCAAGCTCAGAGGAAATATGCGATACTGAGCAATAAAAGGAGAATGTAGATGAGAGAAATATTATTCAGAGGTAAATTCGGAAACGAATGGAAGTACGGATTTTTAAGTATTGAACCCCAGGGTCTGGTAATTAAAGAGCAGTACAAGAACAATACTTCAAATGTGTGGCATATTGAAAGCGACACAATAGGTCAGTACACAGGCTTTACGGATAAGAACGGTGCTAAGATTTTTGAGGGTGATATTTTGGCGTTTGATGATATGGACGGCAGTAAAGGAATTTACGAAGTCTTTTGGGACAGCGATAACGGCAAGTTTGCCATTGCACAAAACGGTAACAGAAATTATGTTGATGATTTCGAGTTGTTTGACGAGTTGTTTGAAAGGAACGAATATTTCAAGTGGTTTACGGTCATTAGCAACATCTTTGATAATCCCGAACTTTTGGAGGAGTGAAAGTAAATGATTGATTGTTCAAAAGCGGAAAATTATTTTGCGGAAAAGGAAAGAATGACGAAAAGGCATCATCTACACCCAAGCGGTGCATACGTATGCGGAATTGATTGTGACATCTGCCAATTAAGTAGTTCGAATAATGGTACAAGCGCTAAGCTATCTTGTTTCGAACTTGAATCATGTTATCCCAAAAAAGCCATTGCAATCGTACAAAAATGGAGCGATGAACACCAACAGAAGACTTACTTAAGTGAGTTTTTAAAAAACTATCCGAATGCTCCTCTTGTTCCCGATGGAACACCTGAAATATGCCCTTTGAAGTTAGGCTTGACAGATATAAAGACTTGTAGAGAAGGCGGCTGCGCAGCATGCTGGAATCAGCCGATTGAGGAGAGTGAAAAATAATGGCTGAACTGAAAATTAAGCCTTGCCCGTTCTGCGGTGGGGAAATGAAATTTTATAGAGATTCTTTTGTGAATAAATATGGGCAAACGGTTGTCCACCAATATTATCTACACGCAGATACGGAACAAAATTGTGCACTTGATGAAATCTGTATGCCGTTTACTATCCCTGCAGGAGATGCCGATGAAGAAACAGGATATGTTGGATGGTGCGCTGAAAAATGGAATAAGCGTGTCGAGGAGAGTGAAAGTAAATGACTAAGACTTTTTGCAACAAGTGTGGAAAAGAATTAAAATACGGCGACAACAGGAAGGTTGAGCTGGCTGTAAGACCATACACTACATACGGCGGCAGATTTAATTTAGATTACTGCGAAAGCTGTTTCAAGGAAATTATCGGCGAGGAAGAATATAACGCTATGATACAGAAAGAAATAGTACACAAAAGAAGAATTGAGGAGAGAAAAAAGGAGCGAAACAATGACTAATTATGAGAAAATCAAACAGATGTCGATTGACGAAATGGTTCAAGGTGATATTACTTTGCTCGGGTGTGTCGGTCATGTTCCGATGGAATATTGTAATAAATTCCACGGTAACTGCATTGATTGCAAAAAACATTGGCTTGAAAGTGAGGCAGAAGAATGACACTTGACGAATTAAAAGCTGAAATATCCGAACGCATAGAAAGCGAGGGTATGTTGCTTGCATTTCAAATTGTTTCAGATTATCTTGAGAATTTAGAGGTGATACTTGATGAATAGCACAAGCCTTACAAAAAAAGAGCGAATACAAAAATTTGGAGAGGTTTTTACATCGGTTGAAACAGTGAATCAAATGCTTGATATGCTGCCACCCGAAACTTTTAAGCCTGAACGGACTTTCCTTGAGCCCTGCTGTGGTGATGGAGTTTTTATAATCGAAATTTTAAAGCGCAAGTTTGCAAATTGCAAAAAGAGAAAAGACTACACTACATCGTTGAAATCTGTATACGGAATGGAATTACAGGCAGACAATGTTGTGAAATGTATTCAGAATGTTCTGAATTTGTGTGGTGAGTATTTCAAGGTTACTAAAACAGAGAAAATGATTGTTAATGAGCATATAATGCAAGCCGACAGCCTTAAGGTTATGAATATGATAAATGAAAGGAGAATTATAGATGAGAGAAATTTTATTCAAAGGCAAGAGAGTAGATAATGATGCGTGGGTCGAAGGTTTATTGACAATAATATGGGGGCAGTATCACATTATACAACCTAATGATGAAAATACAGCTTACCCGATTATTCTCAAAACCATTGGACAGTACACAGGCTTTAAGGACAAGGACGGCGCTAAGATTTTTGAAGGCGATATTTGCAGCTTTGGCGATACGGACGGCGGTCGCACAAATTATGAAATTTGTTGGATTGAGAACAGGTGGATTGTGAGAGAATGCGGTCACAGCGGCGTCGATGATTTAGATTTATTCTTCTGTAAACGCTCGGTTGTGATTAGCAATATCTATGGTAATCCCGAACTTTTGGAGGAGTGAAAGTAATGACAAATGAGGCGTATGAGCAGATCAAGCTATTCAACTGGGTTGCATATGCAAGGAACACTTATCCACAGCTTGACTTGCTGTTTCATGTACCAAATGGCGGCAAGAGAAATCAGAAAGAGGCATTTAACCTTAAAAGGCAAGGTGTGAGAGCCGGTGTGCCTGATTTGTGCCTGCCTGTATCGAGGGGTAAATATCACGCACTTTACATTGAACTCAAGGTGGGCAACAACAAAGCGACTGAAAAGCAGCGAAAATGGATAAAGAGACTGAGAGAGCAGGGCAATTTGGCACTTGTGTGTTACGGATGGGAGGAGGCCTCGGCTGTGTTGCTTAAGTACATAAATCTAAAGGCGGACAGTGAAGATGAAAAGCTGTGAGAATTGCAGGCATTTTACACGCTGCTCAGCGAGGAGCAGAGGAGTGTTGTGCAACTGCTACGAAAAATATACAGGGAGAAAGGATGAAACAAAGAAAATGGCAGAGGAAAAGGTACTGGTTTTCAAGTACGCAGAGCCGCTCGGCTACAAGGACGAGATTAGAGGTATGGTTGAGATGATTGACAGGGTTGAGATTGAGAACTTTTTGAGGAGTGAGAAACTCAAAAACAAGGACTTGCTTAAAGGCAGAATTAAGATGATTTATTCGGGCAGCGGCAAGGATAATCTTGAGAACAAGGAAACAGGCGAGGTTTACAAGGGAACGGTGATGTTTGTAGGCGTTTCAAGAGAGGACATTGTTAATCTTACTGATAATCAGATTAAGGCGATTAAGTGCGTTTATAGAAAGGTGGGTTAGAGAATGTACGGTGTTATTGTAATTGCACTATTTGCGGCTTATTCTTTTATCTCTTATGAAATTCACAGAATTGATAAAAGGGAAACAAAGGAAGAGATAGAAAACTTGAAAAGCTGCATTGCTCACAGGGAAAAGTTGATGGATGAAATGTTGGAATCGGTGCAAAAGCTCGCAGATGAAAAAGAAAAAGCTGTAAAGGCTTGCAGAAAGTACAGAGAAAAGTTGAACCTTGTGTATGGAAATCTTAAGAATCTTAATGATACATACAGCAGCAATGAAGTGAACTTGTGCAAGGCGATTGAACAGAACATATACCTGAGCGGACAGCTGAAAGCGTATAAGGACGCATATGGTGAGATAAAACAGAGCGGGAATTAAGGTGTAACGGAAAGAAAAAAGCGGCCATTGAGCCGCTTGACTTTCCTGCTAAAGCAATTATTTAAGTGACGAACTTTGAGAAAGGATGTATAATATAATGTTTACATACAAAAGAACTATTAAAAGTGGTCCGCTTACAGAAATTGAATATTACAGATCCTTTCGCAAAATTGGAAAAAATTACGGGGGTAGAAAAATAAATCAGAGTCTTACACCCGAAAAGCAAAAAAGAGCTAACAGAATGCGAGCAATCAAAAATATGCAGAGGCTTATACTCTGCAATTTTACAAGCGGTGACTATTTTGTAAGGCTGAACGTGCCAAGGGCGGAGCTTACAGAAGATGAATTTGAAAAGATTGCAAGCAAATGGAAAAGAAAAATGCGTGACGCTTTTCGCAAAATTGGAAAAAAGTTTAAGTACATATCGTTTACGGAGTGTGGAAAGCTGGGCAAGAACTGGCATATGCACATTATTGTGGAGCGTGAGGCTCTTGAATTTGTAGAAAAGTATTGGGAGTACGACGGCATAAACTTTACTGCACTGTATCAGAGCGGATATTATGAAAAACTTGCAGAGTACATCACCAAAGATGTGGCCGGAGAAAAGAGGATAAGGACAGCGAGATGTCTTAAAAAGCCTGATGTTACTGTAAAAGAGGCAGGGCGCAGGGAGATTAAGAAACTTGAGCGTGGTGAAACGATAAAAATTCCTGACGGCTGTTTTATGCTCAAGGACGATGAGAACTACAATTACAACGAGATAACAGGTGCAAGCTGGTACTTTGCTTTTTTGCCTCTTGCGTACGAAAAATTTGATATTTCATAAACAAGCTGTCTGCGGACGGCTTATTGGTGCAGGGAGGAAAACAAAATGGTTGACAAGAGTACAAAAGCAATTTGCCCGTTTTTTTGCAAAAGTGGGGATATGAGAATAAAATGTGAGGGGTTTTGTGAGGAAGTTGTTAAGCTCACACTATACATACGCAAAGATGTAACAGGCACTAAAAGGCTCAAGACTTCTCGCAATCTTATAAAACCTATAGTTACGGTAACAGAGGGCAAAAAGCGTGAATTCAAAAAACTTGAAAAAGGCGAGGCTTTGCAAATTCCACAAGGCTATTATCTTGTGCGTGACGAAATGTGGGTTAATGATTTTACAGGAGCAAACTATCATTTTGTATTTATGCAATTGACTGCAACAAGGAGGCTGACAAACAATGAACCTAAAACAAATCAGAGAAATGAGTGACAATATCTGTAATTACAGAGTCAGGATAGCCACTCTTGAAGCAGAGGTAACGCACATTACCTCAAACATTACTGCTGCAAACGGAGCAAGTGCGTCAGGGAGCATTGACAAGATAGTGCCCCAAATAGCTGACCTTCGAAACGAATTACACAACACAGAAACGAGAAGAGCTGTTGCAATATGTAGTATACCAACTGAAACAACAGAGGGCAGCTGCTTAATTTTGCATTTGCGTGATAAGCGTTCTTGGAAAGAAATAGCGTTCATTATGGGCGGAGGGAATACAGAGGACGGAGTGCGTATGATGTGCAATCGCTATGAGTGGTGAAAGTTGTTCGTTTGTTCGCTTAAGGGTGTGTTAGAATATAATTGAGCAAAGCTCAGAAAATACAAAGTTAATCAAGTCGCTGTTAATGCAGCGGCTTATTTATTTGCAAAATGAAAAGATATGTAACAACAGAATGGATAATACAACAAATACAGGACGGCAAAGCATACAGGTTCTATTTGACCGCTGACTGGCAAAGAGTGCGAGATAAAAAGCGTACAATGGAGCACGATGAATGTGAACGGTGCAGAGCCGTAGGAAAATATAGCCCCTGTGAAGTTGTGCATCACAAGAAGTACCTTAAAGCAAGACCTGATCTTGCTCTTGACATCAACAATCTTGAATGTTTGTGCAAAGATTGTCATTACAAAGAGCATCACAAACTGCAAGAAAAAATTTTTTCAGAAGAATTTTCCGAGAAATGGTAGCACCCCCGGGGTCAAAAATCGCACTTACCTCAAGCGTATGGATAACGGTGTACAGGGGTAGACAATTTGTCCTCGCACACACGCACGAGAAATTTTTGTGAAAGGAGCAATAAAATGGCACAAGTTAAAATGGCAAAAATCAAGGAAAGCTTAATTGAACAACTCACATTAAAAGGAGCAGACATTGATGTGTATCGTGACTTAATCGAAAGTTACATTTTCTACACTAAACTTGAACGACAAATGCAAGCTGACATCAAGAAAAACGGCTTGTCATACAAGGCGATTTCCTCGACAGGTAAAGAATACACTAAAGACAATCCGTCAGTGAAAAATTCAATAATGTACAACAAGCAAAGACTTGCGATTCTTTCGCAAATGGGGTTATCAATTGACAAGGTCGAAAGTGATGTAAATGACGAACTGTAAATACCTTGACGATTACATAAAGCAAGTAAAAAGCGGTCAATATCGTGTATGTAAAGAGCAAATACAGCTTGTAAATTTCATAGAAAAAGTATTCGAAAATGAGCAAGTCTATGTTGACAGTGAGCAGGTTGAAAAGTATTTTGCTCTACAGAAATATTTTCCATACGAATTATTTGCATGGGAAAAGTTTTGTTTTATTCTGCACAATTGCACATATTCCGCACCGGGTGTATTAAGATTTCCAGATTTAGTTTGCGTGGTCGGGCGAGGTGCAGGAAAAAACGGCTATCTTGCATTTGAAGATTTTTCTCTGCTCACGCCTGTCAACGGCATACGCAATTATGACATTGACATTTGTGCGACCTCAGAAGAGCAAGCAAGCACAACTTTTAATGACATCTACGAGATTTTGGAAAACAATTCTACAAAAATGCAGCGGCATTTTAAGTGGAATAAAACAGAGATTACAAACATAAAGACTAATTCAACAATCAGATACAGAACTTCAAACAGCAAAACGAAAGACGGAGGCAGACCCGGCAAAGTAGATTTTGACGAAAAGCACGCATATGAAAATTATAAGCTCATTGATGTTTTCACAACGGGCTTAGGCAAAAAAGCTATGCCACGCAGAACAACAATTACAACTATGGGAGATGTTCGGGACGGGCCACTTGACAACGAGCTTGCCGCAGGTCTTGAAGTGCTGAATGGTGATGCACCTGACAACGGCACTCTTTATTTCATATGCAGGTTAGACAACGAAAAAGAGGTATATGAGCAAGAAAATTGGTACAAAGCAAATCCCTCGTTGCAATATTTTCCAAATTTGTTAAGAGAAATTCAAAAGGAATTTGAGGATTGGAAGCGTGACAAAGTAAATAATTCGTCTTTTATGACTAAGCGTATGAATATCCCCAAAGGTACAGAAATGCACCCGGTTACAGCGTGGGAAAACATAAAAGCCACAAACAGACCGCTACCCGATTTGGAAGGCAAAACTTGTGTATTTGGTCTTGACTATACTAAAACAACAGATTTTCTCGGAGCAGGTTTGCTGTTTATGATTGATAACGAAATTGTTTGGAAACCGATGTCGTGGTATTGCTCACAATCCGCTGACCTCAGCAGAATTAAATTTCCGTATGATAAACAGCCTGACCTACAACGAGTTGATGGTGCAGAAATACCGCCACAAATTGTTGCAGAATGGCTCAAAGAACAGAAAAAGCACTACAACATCATAGCAGGAGCGCTTGATAATTACCGCTACACTTTGCTCAAAAGTCCTCTATTGGAGTGTGGATTTGAGTGTGACCGCAAGGGTCTTAATAACTTAAAACTCGTTCGGCCGTCAGATAAAATGCTGGTAGCTCCGCTGATAGCGTCTGATTTTGCAAACCATAAAATCGTATGGGGTGATTCGGCGTTAATGCGTTGGTACACGAACAATACATCTGCAACAGAGGATAAAAATGGCAATATCAGCTATGGCAAAATCGAGCCAAAGTCGAGAAAAACAGACGGCTTTATGGCTTTTGTAGCAGCATATACACAATTAGATTTGCTCAGACAAAGCCAGCCTATTTCAACAGACAATTTTAAGAAATTTTTTAAAGCTATCAGCATATAAGGTGGTGATATTTTGAATATTTTTAGTTTTTTCCGCAGAAAAATTAAAGCAGCCCCTCAAGAAAATGACAACAGCTTTGATGATAGTTATTCTGCCGCCGAGCAGCGGTTTAGGCTAACAGAACTTGCACTGTTTACTGCAATTGATTTTATAGCCAAAAGCATTGCCAAGTGCGAATTTGTTACTGTAATTGATAACAAGGAGTACAAAGGTCTTGAATACTATCTATGGAATTATGCACCGAACAAACATCAAACGAAAGTCGAGTTTTTAACACAAGCAATTTCAAAATTAATTTTTGACAACGAACTGTTAATTATTTCAACTGCTGATAATCAGTTGCTCATTGCAGATAGCTATTGCAAAACTGAATATGCTGCTTTTGATGATATTTTTACAAGTGTAACTTGCCGAAATTTTACATATCAGCGTACTTTTAGTGAAAGTGAAGTAATTTATTTAAAGTACAACAGCTTTGCTCTCAGAGGCTTATTAGCCGAAATGTGCACTACATACGAGCAACTTATGATGTCTGCTCAAGAGCGCTACAATAAAGCCGCAGGGCATAAAGGTATAGTAACTTTTGAAAACTTCAACTTTGGCGATAAAGATTTTAACGAAACATTTTCTGAAATTCTCGGAAAGCAGTTCAAAAAATATTATGAGTCAAAGAATGCTGTATTACCTGTTTTCAAAGGAATGAAGTATTCAGAGCCTGCAACAGAGGCAGGGAAAACTACAAACAGTGAAATTACCGATATTCAAAAGCTAAGAGCAGAGGCATATGCAACTGTTGGAAACGCTTTACACATTCCGCCGGCTATCCTTAGTGGCGAGGCATCTATGCTTTCAGACGCTATGGATTGTGCTATCGCAAATGCAATAGATCCTCTCGCTCAAATGCTCGAACAAGAAATTACAAAAAAGAAATTTGGAAATTCCGAATTTTTAAAAGGCAATTATATGCTTATTGATACAACAACAGTTAAGCATATAGATGCGATAAGCAATGCAAATAATCTTGACAAATCAATAGCAAGCGGTGTTCTTTCCCCTGCCAAGGCTCAAAAGTATTGTAATATGCTGCCTTGCGAAGAAGAATGGGCACAGAAATATTACATTACAAAAAACTATCAGACAGCAGATGAAACATTGAAAGGTGGTGAAACTCAGTGAAAGAAAGAAACTACAAAATCAGGCAGATTGCGGATGAAAATGTCTTGCAAATCTATTTGTACGGTGAAATTGAACCGGGGTATTACTATGGTTCAACTACAAGTGCAGAGTATATCCGCAAAGCAGTTGATAAAGCGGGGGCTATTAGCAGTATCGAACTGTACATCAATTCAGTTGGTGGTTATGTTGATGAAGGTGTTGCTATTTACAATCTGTTAAAAAGGCAGAATGTACCTGTTACTGCGTATATTGACGGTATGGCGTGTTCAATTGCAAGTGTAGTAGCTATGGCAGCGGATAAAATCATAATGCCGTCTAATACAACAATGATGATTCATCACGCTATCGGTGCTTGCTACGGTAACGCTAAGGAACATAGAGAATACGCCGAACAGCTTGATAAAATCAGCGAAGCAAGCACAAATTCGTATCTTGTACACGCAGGCGATAAGCTTACGAGAGATGTGCTCGAGCCACTACTTGACGCTGAAACATTCCTTACTGCACAGGAGGCACTCGAACTCGGCTTGTGTGATGAAATTCTCGACCCTGTTGACTTAACGGATTCAAAAGAAGTTATCGAACAGGCTGAACAGAGAAAAAATCCTAAAGCAAAACAAGCAGCGGCAGAACTCACAAAAATGCTTGGTAAAAAGCTACAGAAACCAAACCTCACTCAGCACGAAAAAGACAGCTTTGATTTTTTTGAAACATTTTTCAAAAACAAAAATTATTTATAAAGGAGATTAAAAATGAAAAATCTTGATTTTATCAACAATGCAAAAACAAATTTTGCAAAGCAGTTGAAGGAAGCGTTTGCAGACAAAGACGAAGCTAAGATGACATCTGCATTTGAGCAGTACGCTACAAGTCTTCAGCAGGCTATTATCGACACAGCAGCGGAAGTAGGTGCGACCGCCGACAACGCTATCCTTGCAAAAAGAGGTTTCCGCCAGCTCACATCAGCTGAGCAGACCTTTTACAACAACATTAAAACTGCATCTAAGTCGGTTGATGTTAAGCAGAGCCTTGCAGGTCTTGATGTAACTATTCCGCAGACTGTAATTGATACAGTTCTTGAAGACATTTCAAATGAGCATCCGCTTCTTGATGCGATCAATATTGAAAACACTTACGGCTCAGTGAAAGCAATTTTTGCAACTGATACAAAGCAGATGGCGGCTTGGGGCGCTCTTAATTCTCAGATTGCACAGGAACTTGCTGGCACTATTGAAGAAAAGGACTTCTCAACATCAAAGCTTACAGCATTTATTCCTGTTCCAAAGGATATGCTTGAACTCGGAGCTACATACATTGACGCTTATGTTCGCAGAATTCTTGCTGACGCTCTTGCTTACGGACTTGAAGACGGTTTTATCAATGGTGACGGCAAAAACAAGCCTGTGGGTATTCTCAAGAATATTAACGGCGCAGTAACCGCAGGTGCATTTCCTGACAAGACAGCGACTAAAGTTACAAAACTTGACATTAAGTCATATATGCCTCTAATTGGTAAGATTGCAAAAGGCAAAGGTGGCAAAACTAAGTCAGTGCCGTTTGTTGACTTAATTGTCAATCCTGTTGATTACCTCACGAAGGTTATTCCTGCAACTACAGTTCTCGCTACTGACGGTAGCTATAAAAACAACATTTTCCCTTATCCTACACGAGTTTTTCAATCTGAAATGATTGCAGTAGGTACTGCTGCTCTTGGCCAGCTTTCTAAATACAAAGCCTGCGTATCGACAGGCAAGGGCGGTAAACTCGAATACTCTGATCAGAACCAGTTCCTCGAAGACAATCGTGTATACACAATTAAAACATTCGCAACAGGTTTCTCGTATGATGAAACTGATTTCTTAAAGCTTGATATCAGCACTCTTGAACCGCTCGCTATCGAGGTTACTCTCAATTCTAAATCATCAATATAATAAGCAGGAGGTGTTGAATTATGGCACAGTTAATTGATGATGTGATTAATATGCTTGATTTTGACAGCGAACACATCAAAACTGACGATAGCGCAAAATCAAAAATTAATATCATAATTGAAAATGGCAAGCAACACCTCCGCTCTTTCCATCCTGCCTTAACTGATGAGGATTTCATACGCTCTACAAGAGCAAGAAGTTTGTTGTTTGACTACTGCCGATATGCTTACAGCAACGCAACAGAACAGTTTGACAACAACTTTGCAGCGGATATTTTGATGTTAAGGCAAGAATATGAGGTAAAAGCTTATGACTCAAAGTAATATTAAGTTTTTGACATTTAATGACGGTGTAGCTTTTGTTTTTGATACAGACGAAAACGATACTATTATTGCTAACACAGCACGAAAGTATCGCTTTGGCAACGAAAAAGTCGGAGTTACTCGTTATTACGGTGCAAAGCAGAACGATATTGAACTTTCTAAAGTGATACATATACATTGTGATGAGAAAATTCAGCCGGATATGGCTTTGGTAATTGACTGCACAAGATACAAAATTGAGCAGGTACAACATGACAGATGTAAAAATCCACCTTGCACTATTTTATCTTTGTCCTGCCGAGGCTTATACAAGGAGAAAGCAAATGACTTTTAAAAATTATGACGAATTTGTCGGCTTACTTGAAACTTGCAACTTCAAAGTTGCCGAAGCTGATTTTAGCAAACCGGTTGAAACTCCATTTATTGCTTATTTCAAAGATGAAGATAAAAATGTATATGCAGACGGAAAAGTTATTTTTACTTTATATAGCAAGATTGATATTGAGCTATATACAGACAGAACAGACCATGCAAGCGAAGAAAAATTTGCGGAATGGCTTAATAGCAATAATCTTGTTTGGAAAAAGACTAACCGAGCGTGGATTGCGGCAGAAAAAATGTGTGTATCATATTATGAAGTAAGAGTTGATTACAAAATATGAGCAACAAAAAATGCGGTATCGACAGAATTGGCGAAACTATATCTCGTGAAGTTGCAGGGTATACGGCAGACATACAAATGGGCGTAATACAACTTGTTGATACTAAAGCAGATGAGCTTAAAGAAGCAATTAAAAAAGCGGCACCTGTTGGCAAAAGAAAAAAATATCGCAGATCGTTCAAAGTAAAAGTTACAAACGAACTTAATGCTTACTATGAAAAGACGGTCTTTGCCTCAGGCAAAGAATACAGGCTTACACACTTGCTCGAAAAACCTCACGCAAGCAGAAAAGGCGGAACTGTAATGCCAAAAGTGCACATTGCTCCTGCAAGCGAGCAAATTCACAAAGAATTTGAAAACGAAGTTAAAAAACTAATTCTCTCTTCAAAGGCAATGGGTGGAGGAATTAAAAGAAAATAACGAAGGAGATTATCTTATGAACAAAACAATCGCAAAAGTAGGCTATGCTATGCTTACAGAAACAACAGAAGGCAAAATTACATATAGCGAGGTTAAATGGTTTAAGTCCGACAAAGCAGGCGGCAGAACAGTCGGTGCAGAGCCAAGTGGTGAATCGACTACAGTATATGCAGATGGCTTGCCTGTTATAGTTGCAAATAACAATGCAGGCTACAACATCAGTCTTGAGCTTATTGCTATCGTTGATGACATTGAAAAGGACTGGTACGGCAATGCTGAGGCAACCGAAGGTGGATTTATCGAAAAAGGCGGAATCAGCGTATTGCCTCGCTTTGCTTTGCTTGTTGCTAAAGAGCGTTATGACAGCGACAAACTCTATGAAATTGACACATACTTTGACTGCGTTGCATCTACAAGAGCCACACGCAACGATAAGACATCAGAGGGTAACTTTGATCCGCAGTTTCCGACATTTACAATCACTTCAAAACCACGCCCGGACAATGATTTTGTAAGATATACTTCGTACGAAGACACATTGCCGACAGCAGTTGTAACACCGACAGTTAAAGGAGCAGAATAATGGACAAAACGCTTACAATCGGTGACAGGAAGCTCAAAGTTGAAGTAACAGCATATACTATGCTTATCTACGAAGATAATTTTAAAGGGCACAGCTTTCTCAAAGATGTAGATATGTTGACAGCTAATCCAAATAAAGTACAGTACAGCTCAACTGTGCGCATTTTATGGGCAGCGGCTAAATCTGCAGACGATACAATAAAACCAATCAAAGAATTTTCAAAGCAGTATAGCATTGGAGAAGTAATATCAACAGCACAGCCCCTTGTTGACCTCATTGTAGAATCACTGAAAACCAGCTCAAAAAAAGCAACAGCGGCAGCAGTCTGAGAGTACAAATGACGGCACAGGAAATTTTATCCTATGCCGTCAAATGCGGTCTGACTGTCGCTGATATAAAAATTTTTTCGATTGGTTTTGTTTTAGATTACATTGATACTTACTACAAGCTCAAAAACAATCAGAACATACACGCTGATGAAGAAAAATACTTGAAACTTAAATCAGTGTTGCCATTCGTTGAAGAAAAATACAACAGCGGAAACATTACTTATCAACAATATTCTGAATGGATGAGCGATTACAAAAGATTGGAGGATATATATGGCATCAACTATTAAAGGCATTACAGTTAAAATTGCAGGTGAAACAACGGACTTGCAAAAAGCGTTGAAGAATATACAATCCTCTTCACGTTCATTACAGAGCGAGCTAAAAACAATTAACAATCAGCTTAAATTTGATCCGGATAATACAGTTCTGCTGGCACAAAAGCAAGATGTTTTGCGAGAGCAGATCGATAACAGCACTAGTGCGCTTAAAGAACTTGTTGATGTTGAAGAACAAGTCAAGGAGCAAGCAAAAAGCGGCGAGATTTCAACGGACCAATACAGGGCATATCAACGAGAGGTTGAAAAAACAAAAAGTCAGCTTGAAAGCTTTAAAAAGCAACTTTCCGATACAGAAACAGCGGCAAAAGCTGTTGATATGAAGTCGCTTGAGAATGAAATGAGCGATGTCAGAACAGAAACAAGCAAAACAACTGACAGCTTTAAAGAACTTGAAGACAAAAGTAACAATACTAACTTAAGCAAATTCAAAAAAGAAGTTGACGATGTAAAAACATCTGCAACTGAGCTTAAAGATGTTCTTGCCGACACAACAACAGGAATCGGCGTTGCTGTGGGTACAATAGGCGGTTCAGCCGTAGCTGCAATAACAAGCGCAAATAGTGAAAAGAAAGCTCTTAACTCTTTGCAGGCCCAAACAGGCTTAGCCAAAGACGAACTGCTCAAGTACAAAAGTGTAATTAATGACATATACAAAGATAACTTTGGTGAATCACAAGAAGAAATTGCCGACACTCTTGCTAAAATCAAGCAAGTCACAGGTGAAACCGACCCGAGCAAGCTCAAAGAAATGGCAGAAAGCTTGTATACTTTGCAAGATACTTTTGACGGTTTTGATATCGGCGAAACCTTAAGAGGCGTAAACGGATTAGTCACTAATATGGGACTTTCCGCCGAAGATGCATTCGACTTAATCGTAAAAGGTGCTCAAAACGGTTTGAATTATAGCGGAGAGCTTGCAGACAACCTTGCGGAATACTCTCAGATATGGGGACAAGCAGGTTTTTCGGCTGAACAAACTTTTAGTATTCTCGAAAATGGTACAAAAAACGGCGCTTACAATCTGGATAAAGTTAATGACTTTGTAAAAGAGTTCACAATATCATTATCTGACGGCAGAATTGAAGAAAATCTCGGCAGTTTTTCAGAAGACACCGCAACATTGTTCAATAAATGGAAAGACGGTAAGGCAACCGCAGCGGATGTTTTCTATTCTGTAATAAAAGATTTAAAGAACGCAAAAACAGACCAAGAGGCGCTAACAACAGCCTCAAATGTGTGGTCGAGCCTCGGTGAAGATAATGCGCTGAAAGTTATAACTTCTCTCGGTGATGTTAATGACAGCTATAAAGATGTTGAAGATTCAATGCAAAAAGTCAAAGACATTAAATACGATGATGTTGAATCAGATTGGGAAAACATTGGTAGAGTTGTTCAAACAGACTTAATTCAACCGATAGGTAAAGAACTTTATCCTGTCGCAAAGGAAGCGATTAAATGGGCATCTGAACATCTTGATGATTTAGAAACAATACTTGAAAGTGTAGCTAAGCAAGCTGCTCTTATTTGGGGAGCAAAAAAGTCACAGGAATTAGTAACAGGTATTTCAAATTTAATCGGAGCATATAAGAACCTTTCAACAGCAACAGATATAGCTGCAACTGCACAAAAAGGGCTTAACGCTGCTCAATCTTTGAATATTATCGGAACAATCACTACACTTGTTATAGGGCTTGTTTCTGCTGTTGAAACATACAACGAACTCAAATGGAGTAATTCAGAGGCTGGAAAATTCTGTGAAGAAATTGACAAAATTAAAGATAATCTCGCAGAGTACACACAAGAAATCACTGATAACTTGCAAAACACATTAGATAGAGTGGACGAACTTTATTCTGACAATACTCTCATAGATGAGTATCAAGCAAAGTTAGATGAGCTTATAGGAAAAGCAACACTTACTCCTGAGGAGCAAGCACAGCTCACAACAATCGTAACTTATTTTAAAGATAATGTTCCGGGGTTCAATGATGCTTGGGCGGAATATATTGAAATAAGCGACAACGGAAAAGTAAATCTCAAAGGCGATCTTGACGAAATCAGAAATAACATTAGTAAGACGATTGACGATTATAAAAAGCTCGCAAACCAATCTGCCATCTCAGAATTGCAATCATCTAATGTGAAAGCAAAGATTGAGGCAAACAAGAACAGAACTGAAATCAAGTCAGAGATGGAAGAAAAAATGAGCGAAATCGATGCAGCGTACAAGAAACTAAATGCAACGATTAGATTGCGAGGGTACGATGTGGAAGATTTTTACAATGCATATGGAACGATTGGCGGAAACATCAGGTTTAGTGATGAAACAAAAATGTATGATGATATCAAAAAGCAGATTGAAGCATACAACGAGTTAAAAAACCAATATAACGAATCAACCGCAGAGATTAATAAACTCACAATGACAAGTGATGATTTGTCTGATGTTCAAAAAGTTCTTAACGGTGACTACACCGATGCCGCTGCTGTTTTAATGGCATATAATCAGCAGATGATTTCACAGAATGATATACTTGCTGCAACTGATGAAAACGGCAATAAGTTATGGTCTTCAATGGATAAGCTGCAAGAGGCAGCAAGAGAAAGCGGTAAGAATACAGTTCTCGGATTGGTTGAAGGCACGAAAGAATATCAAGGAGCACTTGTCGAGAATAGTCAAGGCTGGGCATCTACAATAATTTCTGAATATGACAAAGGAATGGAAATCCATTCACCTTCGGAAGCAATGCGTAGAAGAGGAGTTTATACGGTTCAAGGCTTAATAAACGGACTGATGGAAAACAATGAAATGGTTAGACACGCAGGCACAAGTATGGCTAGGCAAGCACGCAGCGGCGCTAAAAGTGTTTCTCTGTTTAACACAGGTAATAATTTTGTTCAAGGCTTTATTAATGGTATTTCGTCGGGAGATGCTATTAAGAATGTATGGAGCACAGCTACAGGCATAGGCGGACTTGCACTTGGTGCAGTAAAGAAAATTCTTGGTATTAATTCGCCTTCAAAGGAAGCTAAAAAAATTGGTAATTATTTTACAGAGGGCTTAGCGATTGGTATTAGCGGTAACAAAAGCAAGGTGAGGTTAAGCACAGAAAGTATTGCGAGAGATATGCTTGGCAGCTTTGATTTTAACGAAACAGTCGGCTATATTAATGTGCTGAATGATAAGTTCAATAACATTAAAAGTTTAGACCATACCGCATCAAGTACAACAAATAAAGTTATCACAAATGCTCCAAGAGTTGCTCTGAACTACTATGGAAATGTCAACATAAATAATGATTTAGATATTGACGATTTCAACGAGCGTGTTTCTCACGCAGTTATAGATACTCTGAACCAAGAATGCTAAGGAGGCGGATTATATGCACAACTTAGAATACAACGGCACAAGCCTGCGCAAACTCGGATTTTGCATAGCCAATGCACCTTTTTATCATATATCAAACAGAAAATTTGAGATAGTTGACATATACGGCAAAGACGGAGGAATAATCGCCGATAATGGTTTCTATGAAAATATTGATGTGTCGTATGAAATAAACAGCTTGCCTTGGCTTGTTTACAACGATACTCAAAGTTTGATTCGTATGCTTGCAGAAGAATTTGCAAATTTTGACGGCAAATACAAAGAATTACGAGATACATATAACACGGGATATTATGCAAAAGCTATATGCAAAAGCATAGATAAAATAGAATATAAGGCAGACAAATGTGTATCAACTATTCTTAATTTTACAAGACAGCCGTTTTGGTACAGTGATGAAGGGCAAAAAACAATATCTTTTAGTGCAGCGGCAAACTCTCAAAAAGAAACTGAATTCTATGTTTATAACCCCGAAAAGTTCTCTGCAGAGCCGTATTTTCGTATTAATTACTCGCAAGATTTAACACTTGATGTTAATAACGCACAAATCAAAATAAAGGCTGTTTTTGTTGGCAATGAAAATTTAATTGAACTTGATTCTGAAATGCAATCTGCATTTTGGGGAATAACAGATATGAACGCACGCATATCTTGCACAAGCTTTCCTATTTTTACTTCGGGCTGGAATAAAATTAAAGTAATTTCAGAAAAGGAAAATGCGTTCAGTAAAATTAATATCATTCCAAGATGGAGGCGATTATAATGTTTCCTCTGCTGTATGATAACGCTCAAAATTCAACAAATGCTTTCGACTATAACGGCTATGGCTTTATTACAGAATGCACAGAATTTAAAGTTACAGAAGAACGAAACGGAGCGTATACATTTCAAGCAAAAATCAAAGGCACTGACAGATTGATTGATAAGATTAAAAACGGAGCGTACATAAAAGCAAAAGCAAACTCGCATGACAATCCTCAACTCTTTTACATCGAGAAAATCGAAGTTGATAAATACGGAGATATGACAATTTCAGGAAGTCACATATCACGATTATTCTTCCAAAACGGTACAGTTCCGATGTATTATAACTATTCAGAAGTGGATTCCCCATCAGCAATTATGTCAAATCTTCAATATGAAGTATGGTACTCAGATGCACCATACAGTTGGTTTAATTTCTCATCTAATATTGGAGTCAAAAAAGAATTTTCACTCGGGTTTAACTCGGCAGAAACATTTGAGAATATTTTACTTAACGAGGAAAACGGATTGACGGCAGTATTTAAAGCAGAATTGCTCTGTGATAACTTCAACATCAATTTATTGCTAAATCGAGGCACAGATACTCACCGTATTGCATTTGGCTCTAATATATCTGAATTTAAACAAGTTAATTCGATTAATGAATATTACACGCACATCATGCCATACGCAGAATGCGAAACAACAGACGGCAAAAAAGTAACAGTTACAGCTACTGAACCTTACCTTACAAATCTAAATGCGACTTTAAAGAAAACATATCTGTACGATTGTTCAAGTAAAATAACAAGAACTAAAGTCGATCCACAGACAGGCTATAACTACAGTGAAGTAAGAACTATGCTTGAAGACGCAGTTAAAGAATATTTACAAGATACAGAGCAAGTAGCCGAATATGTAAATATAACAGTCACTCTTGAATCTGAACTTGAGGCGCTGAAAAATTGTAGTCTATGCGACAAAGTGACAATTGTTCATAAAGACGGTTCAGAAATTGAAAGCAAAATCGCAAAAACAGTATATGACAGCATTAGCGAAAAATACACAGAAATCGGCATAGGAGAAGTTAATCTCAAGATGTCTGATTTTTTAAAAATCAAAAGGAGATTTAGAAGATAATGAAACTTAAACATATTCCTGCTACAATTGACATCAACAGTCGCAACGAGCAGCGAATTGCAGGTATTGTCAATATTAATGACAAAAAGACAAGATATCTTGATGTAACGATAATTGCAAGTGGAGAAAAACTCGATTTAAGCGGTTGCACAGTTACTGCGATTTTTGTTATTGATGATGTTTTAGTCAATAATGCAGTTGATTGCACAGTCACAAACAATATAGTTACTATTCCACTTGAGAATTTCAATGGCAGATATGGATATCTCAGCATAGAACTTAACATTGTAAAAGACGGAACAGTGATTGTAAATACACCTATTCCGCTCAGGATTCAAGTGACATCTTCTATCGCTGATAGCGCTAAAATTTCAGAGAAAACATATGGAACTATCGCTGAAACAGTTAAAGAAGTGTATGACGCTCGTGGAACATATGAGAATTTGAGCAATAGACTTACTGGCATTGATAATGAAATAACAGACATTGACGAAACAGTGACAATGAAGATTAATCTTAAAGCGGATAAGGCGACAACCTTGGCAGGGTATGGCATTGAGGACGCATATACAAAAACATATGTGTCCAAGGCGCTTAGCTATAAGCTTGACAAAAAGCCGTTTGATTCAGAACCCAAGCAAGACAGTCCAAACTATGTTACAAGCGGAACGGTTTACGGCAGTATCAGTACACTTAAAAGTGATGTGTCCAAGGCGCTTAACTATAAGCTCGACAAAAAGCCGTTTGATTCAGAACCCAAGCAAGACAGTCCAAACTATGTTACAAGCGGAACGGTTTACGGCAGTATCAGTACACTTAAAAGTGATGTGTCCAAGGCGCTTAACTATAAGCTCGACAAAAAGCCGTTTGATTCAGAACCCACGCAAGCTAGTCCGAACTATGTTACAAGCGGAACGGTTTATGGCAGTATCAGTACACTTAAAAGTGATGTGAACAAGGCACTTGCGACAAAATATGACAGCTCAAATGTTGAGAGCGGTACGGGCAGTCTTACACCCGGACAGGCGATTTATGACGGCAACGAGGGCAGTTTTAACTATGTGAAAAACGGCAGAGTGGTTACTGTATCGGTAAACATTACAAAACTTGTTGCGGATAAATCGTATATTCAGATGGCAGGCTTACCTTTCCCGGCAAAAAACGAAAGTAGGTTGTCGAGCTTTGCTGTGTATTCAACAGCAAGTAATTTAAAAAATATCAGACTTGACGGCTCTTGGCTTTACATCAACTCAACTGACAAATTTGTCGAGGGTGAAAAAATCAATTTCATTATTACATACATAATCAAATAAGGAGCGAATTACTATGGAAATCAAAGAAAGAATTACACTCGATATGCTTACAAAGGACAGCGTGAGCGTGTTAAGACAGAAGTTTATCAATCTCGGCGGCGAAGATGTGCAGGTCGGCGAAAATGTCCGCAACGCATATACAAACTGCGAGAGTGACAGAGCAATTTTAAAGGAACAACTTTCAGAGGAATATTACAACGCTATTATGGCAGTATGGGAGGTATAGATATGTCATATAAATTTAAAGAAATATGGTGCAATAAAGGTAATTTCACAGAGAGCAACAGAAAATCTTCGGAAATTGATACACTTGTTATTCATTACACCGGCAACAACGGCGACACAGCAGAAAACAACGGTAACTACTTTAAGAATAATGTAGTTGAAACATCTGCACATTATTTTGTCGATGATACAACGGTTGTACGATCTGTCGCTGACAAAAATATTGCTTGGCATGCAGGCGACTGGGATATTAATTGCCGTTCAATCGGAATTGAAATTGCAGGTTCAACAACAGAATGCACAGGCAAGACACTTGAAAATGTAATCTTACTTGCTCAACGACTTATGAAAAAGTATAACATCAAAAAAGACAAAGTAATTCGCCATTATGATGCTAACGGTAAAATCTGCCCTGGCTTTTGGTGCGGTTCATCAGCAAAGGACAAGCTGTGGAAAGAACAGTTTTTAAATAAACTTGAGAGTAACTCTGAAAGCAAAGAAGACTCTAAAGTTGAAAAAGATGATAAACCTACGATTGAATATTGCGTATTTGCAGGCGGTAGGTGGTTGCCAACTGTAAAAGGTTTATCAGACTTCGCAGGCATTGCCGGCGAGGCAATCAGCGGTCTTGCAATCAAAGTAACAAAAGGTAAGATTAAGTACAGAGTGCATATTAAAGACGGTCACTGGCTTAGCTGGGTTACAGGTTTTAATCTTAATGATGATGTAAACGGCTATGCCGGTATTCTCGGAATGGATATTGATGCTGTACAGATTTATTATACAACTCCTGCTGATGTTAAATCCGCACACGGCAGCTACTATAAGGCTACATACAGAGTTTCTGCAGTTAAAGAAGACTATTACGATTGGCAGCACGATGACGAAAAAGACAGTACGCAGGACGGCTATGCAGGTTCGTTCTGCAAAGCCATTGACAGAGTGCAGATTACTTTGACTTAACGAGGCGGTGAGAAAATGGCAACAGAAATCATTGTAGCTTTAATTGGCTTGGGCGGTAGTGCTTTAGGCTCAATTTTGGGCATAATTGCAAGCAGTAAGCTAACAGCGTACAAAATTGAACAGCTTGAGAAAAAAGTAGACAAGCATAACAGCGTAATAGAACGAGTTTATAAAATCGAACAGCACGAGGCTGTTGTTGACGAAGAAATCAAGGTCGCAAATCACAGAATAGCAGACCTCGAAAATAAATAAAAGCGGAGGTGATATAATGCGAAAAATCACAAATTGGAAGTCTTGGGCAAAGGCTGCAGGAGTGAGAGCAGTAAGAACAACAGCGCAGACGGCAGTTGCTACTATCGGAACAGCAGCGGTCATAAGCGAAATCAACTGGGTTGCGGTTGTATCAGCAAGCGCAGTGGCAGGACTGCTTTCAATCTTAACAAGTGTTGCAGGCTTGCCGGAAGTGTCAGAGTAATAATACATAAGTTTAGCCCCACACTTGCTAAGTAAGAAGTGTGGGGCTGTTTTTAATTGTTGTCATCAATAAACTATTTTTAAAACTTTTTCGTGTTATCAGATATTCGCAATGAATAAATATAGATTGAGTATGTAAATGAGTATGTAAGAAAAAGTCAGTAAACACCCGATTATTTTAACTTTAAAGTTGACTAACATTTGACTAACATTTTTGAAATTTAAAGCAATTTTAGGCGGTGTTTTACGATAAATATAAAAAGAAAAACCGCACCCAAACACCTAAAAAACGGCTTGGTTATGCGGTTTTTGCTTTGGAGCTGGTGAACAGACTTGAACTGTCGACCTACTGATTACGAATCAGTTGCGCTACCAACTGCGCCACACCAGCAAAATGTGAATACACATCTATTATACAACCGAAATTTAAAAAATTCAAGACCTGAGGGAGAATATTAGAAATAATATTTACGGTGATTTATATTCACATTTGTGGAAATTAAAACTACTTTGTATTATAATAAAAATATATGAAAAAATATTAATAATTCATTTATGTTTTATATACAAAGGATGTGTAAAATTGACTAATCACGAAAGAAAAAACAATTCTTTTGCGCTAAGACTTAAATTGCATCGTGAGATTTGCCATCTTACTCAGCAGCAGGTTGCCGATATTTTAAATATTAACAGAACCACATACACAAAGTACGAAACTGGCGTTTCTGAGCCGAGCCATGAGGTTCTCGGCAAAATTGTTTCTATCTTTGGCGTTGATTACAACACGCTCCTCGGCAAGGGCAAGCTTACTCCGGTGGTTCAGGATCCGTTTGATAACGAGTTTAGGCTCAATAATCTTTCAAATGATGAAAAGATGCTTGTGATTGCGTACAGGGTAATGTCTGATGAAGACAAGAAAAGTATCCTTGACAGCACAAAAGAAATGGTAAAGAGAGAAAAGGCAAAAGGTTCTGATGAAAATTCCGATTAAACTTTGAACTTTTGCTGATTTTTTGGTGGGCAAACAGCAAAAATACTAAGTTTTTTGCAAATTTTTCTTTACATTTAATATCCTTTGTGCTATAATCAATTTGTTGACCACTGCCTCGGAACAAGGATTAAGCCGTATTTCGGATTTTCACAGCCTTACTCTGGGACGGTCGGCGAAATATTTTATAAAGGTGGAAACGCAAATGTTAAAAGAAGAAAAGCAGGCTATCATGGCCGAGTACGCTACTCACGAAGGCGACACAGGTTCTCCTGAGGTACAGATTGCTCTCCTTACAAAGAGAATTAATGACCTTACAGAGCACCTCAAGGTTCACAAAAAAGACCATCACAGCAGAAGAGGTCTTCTTAAGATGGTTGGTCAGAGAAGAAGTCTTCTCAACTACCTCATCAAGGTAGACATCGAGAGATACCGTTCTATCATTGCAAGACTTGGTATCCGTAAGTAATTTTGCAAATCAGGGCAAGCGTCAGCTTGCCCTAAATTCCGTTTTTGCGTAAATTTTCTCAGCTGTATTTTAGCGGTAAAACGGGTAAAAAATCGTAAAAAAATCTTATTTTGGAGTTCTTTGTCTGAAGTTGTGGCTAAGGTTTAGAACTCGTTAATAGTTATTTTAAGTCAAAACTTACTTAGTAAAGTGCTGTAAACGGCGACACCTCATCTGACATTTTCTACGGAAAATGACATCTTCCACTCGAGTGGAAGGCTTAAAGTAAGTTAAGTTTTTAAATAGCGTTATTACAGAATAATTTTTTATCGGTTTTATTGCTAAAACAGCGTGAAAATCCGCAAGATATTATTACAGAAATCGATGATTTCAGAAAGGATTTTTACAATGAACAGATTAATGACATTCGACAAATACAGAGTGTTTGAAACAGAATTTGCCGGCAGACCTTTAAAGGTTGAAACAGGTAAAATGACACAGCTTGCCAACGGTGCTTGTCTTGTACATTACGGTGATACAACAGTTCATGTTGCTGTTACCGCATCTCCAAAGCCGAGAGAGGGCGTAGATTTCTTCCCACTCTCAGTTGACTATGAAGAAAAAATGTATGCAGTAGGCAAAATTCCAGGCGCTTACTTAAAGCGTGAGGGCAGACCGTCTGAAAAGGCTATCCTTACAAGCCGAGTAATTGACCGTCCTATCCGTCCGCTTTTTGACAAGAGTATGAGAAACGATGTTTCTATCGTTTGTACTGTAATGAGCGTTGATATGGACTGCTCACCTGAAATTACAGCTATGATTGGTGCGTCAATCGCAATTTCAATTTCTGATGTTCCGTGGAACGGTCCTATTTCGGGATGTTCTGTCGGTATGATTGACGGCGAGTATATCATTAACCCAACCGAGGAGCAGAGAGCTGTTTCTAAGATGGCTACTACCGTTGCGTCTACAAGCTCAAGAATTGCTATGATTGAGGCAGGCGCTGACTGCGTTACAGATGATGAAATGTATAACGCAATTATGGCAGGCCACGAGGCAAACCAGAAGATTATTAAGTTTATTGAGGATATCAAGGCAGAAATCGGCAAGCCTAAGTTTGAGTTTGCAAGCCTTGAGCCTGACCACGATATGTTTGAGGCAATCAAGGCATTTGCTGAGGAAGATGTAAAGGCTGCACTTGACACCGATGACAAAACAGTTCGTGACGAGAGATTAAAGCCTATTTACGAGGCGGTTCACGCAAAATTTGACGAGATTTATCCTGACAGTGAGGCTCTTATTGACGAGTGCCTTTACAAGACACAGAAGTTCATCGTTCGCCGTTGGCTGCTTGATGAGCAAAAGCGTGTTGACGGCAGAGGTATGGACGATATTCGTCCGCTCGCATCTGAGGTTTCTGTACTTCCGAGAGTTCACGGTTCGGGTATGTTTACAAGAGGACAGACACAGGTTCTCACAATCGCAACCCTTGGCCCTGTATCAGACAAGCAGTTGCTTGACGGTATTGACGGCGAAACAGAAAAGCGTTATATTCACCATTACAACTTCCCAAGCTACTCAGTTGGCGAAACAAAGCCAAGCAGAGGCCCGGGCAGAAGAGAAATCGGTCATGGCGCACTTGCAGAGCGTGCACTCGTTCCTGTTATTCCTCCTGTTGAGGAGTTCCCATATGCATTAAGACTTGTATCAGAGGTACTTTCTTCAAACGGTTCAACCTCGCAGGGTTCAATCTGCGGTTCTACACTTGCACTTATGGATGCCGGTGTTCCGATTAAAGCTCCTGTTGCAGGTATTTCTTGCGGCCTTATCACAGAGGGCGAGCGTTGGATGACAATGGTTGACATTCAGGGTCTTGAGGACTTCTTTGGCGATATGGACTTTAAGGTTGCAGGTACACACGATGGCATTACAGCTATTCAGATGGACCTTAAAATCAGCGGTCTTACACCTGAAATGATTAAGGAGGCTCTTGCAAAAACACACAAGGCTCGTAACTACATTCTTGACGAGGTTATGCTCAAGGCTATCCCAGAGCCAAGAAAAGAGCTTTCACCATATGCTCCTAAGATGTATACAACTACAATCCCTGCCGAGAAAATCAGCGAGGTTATCGGTAAGAGCGGTAAGGTTATCAAAGAAATTCAGGCTGAGTGCGAAGTTAAGGTTGACATTGAGGAAGACGGCGATTACGGCAAGGTATTCGTATCTGGCATTGACGCTGACAAGTGCAACAGAGCTATTGAGATTATCAAGACTATTGCTATTGATCCGGAGCCGGGCGCAATGTACCTCGGCAAGGTAACAAGACTTATGGACTTTGGCGCATTCGTTGAGATTGCACCTGGCAAAGAGGGACTTGTTCACATTTCACAGCTCGATGTAAAGCGTGTTGACAAGGTAACTGATGTTGTCAATGTTGGCGATGTGATTCGTGTAAAAGTAATGGAAATTGACGAAAAGGGCAGACTTAACCTTTCTCGCCGTCAGGTTCTTATAGATGTAGACGGACTTACTCCTGAGAACGATGTAGATACAGAGAGAAAGCCACGCCCACGCAGACCTTTTAACGAGAGAAGAAATAACGGCAGAAGATAATTTGCTGAAATAAAAATAATTATAAAAACTCCGCTTTGGTAATACAGAGCGGAGTTTTTGTATGGTATAAATTTTAGCTTACTAAATCTAAAATTTAGGTCAACCCTTTTTAAAGGGTTGCGGGTTTGGGCAGAGCCCATAAAATAATAAAAGCACACTGATTTGAAATATAAGTAAACAGTAATAATTATATCATAGAAAAACCAGACTTTAGACTACTCAAGACTTTAGCAGAAAATAAAAGTCAAGATTACTGAGTGGCTGAGAGTAAGAAAGTTACACTTGAGCAGTCTTAGAGAAAAATATTCTAAAGGACACAATAGGTTTGCGAGTGTTGCTGATTTGCCCTTGAAAAGTGGCGAATTAGTAGTTTAGTAGCGTGCTTTTTCTTTGTTGCTGTCGCAATTTAATGGATTTCGCCGTTATGTTTAAACCGCCAAACGGCAAGCTGTTTAGCTATTAAAATTTGCGGTAACATAAAGTATTTGTGGGCGTTGCCCACAAATACAACCTTGAAAGGGCTGACCAAACTTTTATATTCGGGACAGAAAGTTTAGCATTTGTCTAACTTTGTTGCCCGACCGAAAATAATTTAACCTAAAAATGCACCGAAAGCATTATGCTTAGCGGTGCATTTTCTTTAATATTAAATTATCCCACGCTATATATTTCCAAGCTGTCTATTTTGCCTGAAAGGTAGCGCTGAATTTCTGTTACATTATTAACTGAAATTGTTTCGTAATAGTGGGTTACAGCCGAATTTTTATACTGAAAATCATTAAATTCAACATTGCCTGTTATGAAATTCTGCAACAGTGTTACATCGTTAATATCTACCTTGTTGTCAAGATTAATGTCGCCTGCAATCAAATCGTCAATATTAGTATAGGTTTGCTCCATATCCGGCGACTGTGTGTTGAGGTCTACAAACTTAATTTTGTTGTTGCTTGCGTATTTTTCGGCGGCGGTTGATGAGTAGCCGTTAATTACATAGTTCGGATTTTTTATAATTGAATAATTCTTATTGCTGAGCGCATAATTCAAATATCCAATCGCACTATTTCCTATGTATTCAACATTTTTGCCGATTAATATTTTTTCAAAACTACAGCCTGTGAAAGCAAAATCATCAATATATTTTACGCTTTCGGGCAGGTTGATTTCTGTAAGTGCTTCGCAGCTTTCAAAAGCATTTTTACCGATTTTTTCTACATTATTTCCGAGCTTTACAGTCTTGAGACTATACCTATAATTTGCAAACCTATCGGGAATTTCTTTAATACTGTTTCCGATTACAAGGTTCTCAAGGTTGAATACCTGTTTTATTGATACATTTTCAAGTGTAACAAGACTGTCGGGGAAAATGAGCGTTTTAATGTTGCTTGTGTCGGTTGAATTTAAGAAAGTTTCGGAAAGTTCGGTTACAGGCTGTCCAAGATATTCTGACGGAATTTCAAATGTTTCGGACGGTGTGTAGTTAATTGAAATAAGAATTAGCGACTTATCCTTAAGATTAACTCTGTAATTGTAGTTATTGTCTTTGTCGACATAATCAATATTCAAAAGTACAAAATTGTTATCCGTCAAAGAATTCTTATCAACATAGTAGTATTTATCGGATTTGGTCAGCTTAACGGTTTCGGAAGTACAGCTTGTTACAGTGTGGAGCAATGAAGAAACTCTGATAAAATCGTCCTGCATTTCAACAAAAATATCACTGTTGGCTGGTGTTGGGAAAAAGTAAAGATTGCTCGTCTTAGAGTTTGCATTGTCAAATACCGACAATCCGCTTGTTGCGTAAACCCTATTGTTGCTTAGATTGCAGTAGGAGAAAATCGACTGAATTGCAAAAGCTAATTCACCTGCGTATTGACCGTATATTGTGCAGTTTTCAACATTGCAGTACGATGCAACGGAGTACCAAAACTCGCCGCTGATTGCGCCCGAAGACTGGGTGCTTGAGAAGTAATCGTAATTTACCACGCAGTTTTTAACGGTGCAGTTTAGTATTGTAGCATATTGAGCATATGCACTGATAATGCCGCTCCTGCTTGCAGGTGCAACATCCGCATTTTCTATTGTAAGGTCTGTTATCTTTGCATTTTGCAATGAGCCAAACAAGCCGCTCATTGTATTTCCGTAAGCACTAACAGAACTGATTTTTATGTTTTTTATTGTGTGATTATTGCCGTAAAAATCAGAAGAAAAGTTGCCCTCGGCATTGCAGATAGGGGATACCTCTTTACCGTAATCGGAAAAATCAAGGTCAGCGTTCAGACTTATTTTTTGCGGAATATATCCCGAACGATTGCTGATTTCAACTAATTTTATGTAATCGTCAAGATTGTTTATCTCATACGGAGTGTCAATAGCTTTTTCGGAATAATACTTTAAAAGAATAACAGCGTTATTCATATCCTGAACCGAGCAGGCAGTGTCGGTCAAAAGCGCCTTAGATGCTGTAATCTGATTGTTGAGCAGCTGAGCGTATTCCTCATATTTGATTTTGTCTTTGTCTATGTTTTCTGCATCTGTAATTGCAGATTTTAGCTTGTTGATTGTTTCGCTGTTATCGGTATATGAAGTAAATGCTTTTATGGACGCATAAGCCCTTGTTTGTTTTTGTTGTGTAATCACATCCTGCCATTTACCCGAACTGAGAACATAGCCGCTTTTTTCTTTGCTTAATTTGCCCACACACTCCGAGCTTGAAAAAGACATAAAGCTGGAATCGTTATTAGCCTCAATAACAACAGAGAATTTCTGACCTGAGGCGAGGTAAACATTATCCTTTACATCGAGGTAGTGGATACCGTTGTTGTTGATTTTTCCGCTGAATGTGGTGAGCAGCTTGCCGTCTTTTGGATTTGTAAAATCAGCGTCAAGTGCATAGACCGTGGCTGTATAATCGTAAGCGCCTATTGTCTTAAAGCTGATTTGCTTTAACTGCTCATCGGACTCGGCGGTGAATACATTTGCCGCACCGTTATAGTTGTAACCAAGACCGTCGGTTACAATGCAGTTTTGATATTCGTTGTCGTATGCGTCATTTCCCTGCATTATGTACTGAGCAAAGCTGATGTTTGCGGTATCGTAAGAAATCCAGACATACCCGTCATCTCCGTAGCGGTCGCCCCAACTGTTTTTGCAAAGCCATGCGCCATCATTTTTCGGCTTAACCTTTCCCGTAAAATTATCTTTGCTGTAATTATCATCCCATCCAACAATTACAATTAAATGTGAATCGCCTGTTGGAATACAGGTATCGTCACTGTAATAGTTTGCAAAATCAGATGAATAGCATTCATTTATGCTTGGATAGTGAACGGTAATTGCACCGCCGCCCATTATTTTAGATTTTAATGTATCTCGGTCGTTGCTGAGTTCGCTATAATCCTTTAGCCTGTAATCGGAGTAATGTCTTAAAGTATCCGAAAATCCGTCTTTAATTCTGTCATACGGGCAAAGACTTTGCGGATATGTACCGTAACCCGAATTTAAGGAAATGGCAAGCGTTTCCGAAACTCCGCCATTGCTGCCCTTTGATGCATCGTTTATATAATCATTATAAAAGGGCGACTCCTTGTCAACTGTTCCGGAGTGAATGTACCACACCAGGCCTGCCTCCGAAAGGTCGAGCTTTTCGTTCGGGTTTTCGCCAATCTTATTTCTGAGTTCGCTTTGTGAAAGTATGCTCGACTCCATAGACGCCACAGAGGCAAATGCCCAGCAATAGCCCTCAGAGCCTTGGCTTTTCACCTTTGACACCCTGCCGTAATCTCTCAAGTCGTAAGATTTCGGAAGATTGTTTTTTGCATTTCCTGTATCGTCATTAAGCTCTTCAAGCGGAATTTCGTTTTTGCTTTCGTCATACAAAACCTTTTTGCCGTCCTTAATCTTTTCGTAAATCGCCTTTACGGAGTCGGTGTAATCGCTAATAGTGGCGGCTGAAAACACTGTTGAACAGCAGCCTGCCGTAATGAGTGCCGACAGCAGAACGGATATATATTTAATTGACCTTTTCATTTTATTCTCCTTTGCGTTATATTTTGATAATTATAACATTAATTTTTCTTATTTACAATGTATTTTGAACAAATACTAATACAAAATAAGAATGGTTTGTTTTTGTCATAATTAAATATACAATTAATATAATGACGAAATAATGACAAAATTAAAAATGTAAATATAATATTGATATTTATGTTTTGTATGATATAATAAATAAAAAAAGTTAGTAATGACTAACTCAAAAAAGGAGTAATGATATGAAGCCGGATTATAAAAATTGGGTGCCGAAATATATGGTAAACAGCTTGATAGCGGGTACGATTGTGATAGCTGTACTGTTTGTAATATTCGGTGTGATAGGTGTAGGATTAAGCGGTGCGCTGAGGTGGATAATATTTGCGGCGCTTTTGCTCGCTCTGCTGATTGTCGGTGCTTTTCTTAAATGGAGTATAATGGCATACAGAGCTTTCTCCTATAACGGTACTCGACAGCTTTCGAAGCAGATTGTTGAGGGAACGGCAAATTACATAAAGCTGCCCGACAGCGGTACAGGTCTTGATGTTGGCTGTGGCAGCGGCGCTTTAACTATTGCGTGTGCAAAGAAGAACCCAAACGCTAAAATGATTGGCGTTGACAGATGGGGAAAAGAGTACGCTGATTTTAGTAATATGCTCTGCTGTAAAAATGCAGAGGCAGAGGGAGTTAAAAACATTGAATTTATGAAAGGCGATGCTTGCAAGCTCGATTTTAAGGACGAGAGCTTTGATGCGGTAACAAGCAACTATGTTTATCATAATGTGACAGGAGTCGATAAGCAAAAGCTGCTGCTTGAAACGCTGAGAGTGCTTAAAAAAGGCGGAACCTTTGCAATTCACGATTTAATGTCACAATCAAGATACGGCGATATGCAAAAATTTAAGCAAAAGCTGATTGATATGGGCTACGAAAGTGTTGAACTGATAGATACCACCGATGGAATGTTTATGACTAAACGAGAGGCAAGATGCCTCCGGCTCGGCGGTTCAACCCTGCTTGTGGGCAAAAAATAAATATTTGTTCTGATAATGCGGCAGTAGTTTTGATAACTGCCGTTATTTTTTAAAAGAAAAAGCGACAGTTTTGCACTGTCGCCGTGGTAATATGGATTTATGAAAACAGGCAGGCTGTTGCGGCGGCAAATACCGCTACCGCAAGCAAAACCGCAAACAGCGTTTTCTTTTTCAATAATTTTTTCACTATACACACTCCATTTATTATTTTATATTTTCATTTTTCACTCTAAACTCAAAAACATAGATTATTATACATTTTATTTTCTTAAAGGCATTAGATTTATTATTTAAAAAAAGTATATTTTGTAACTAAAAGTCATAAAAGCATTAATGAAATTGTAAAATTATGATTTTAAAAGTGTGCAAAAATGTGTGCAGGAATTTACACGATTTTCTTTATCGTTTTGAAATATATTTTATTCTGTATAATCCGTATAATAAAATTTCATATATTACAGAATATGTGAAATTATTAGCTATATTAATTTTAAATGTACTATTATGTTGATATATTGTACTTTGTGTGATATAATTATGAGTAAATATTGTGTGTAAGTGTGTGCCAAACGGAGTGTAGTGTTTATGAACAGAGAAAAAACAGTTTACAACAGAATAATCAAGCGTATTTTAGATATTATCTGCTCGTTTATGGCGATTGTTTTTCTCTCAATAATTTACCTCCCGATTTGTGTAATTGTCAAATGCACAAGCAAAGGCCCGATATTCTTTAAACAAAAGAGAGTGGGCAAGGATAAAAAGTATTTTAATATATTAAAATTCAGAACTATGAGAACGGATACTCCAAAGGATTGTCCTACTCATTTGCTCAAAAATCCTGACCAATATATCACCAAAGTCGGCAAGTTTTTAAGAAAGACCAGCTTGGATGAACTGCCGCAGATTTTTAATATTTTTAAGGGCGATATGACTGTAATCGGACCTCGCCCCGCTATTTGGAATCAGGACGATTTGATTGCCGAAAGAGATGAGTATAACATAAACAGCTTAAAACCCGGCTTGACAGGCTGGGCTCAGATAAACGGCAGAGATGAGCTGCCTATCCCTGTAAAGGTTCAGATGGATAAGGTGTATTATGATAATTTAAGCTTTGCCTTTGATGTAAAATGCCTGTTTATGACAATAGTCAGTGTGTTTAAACACGAAGGCGTAGTAGAGGGCGGAACGGGAGCTTTGTAAAATGAGCAGTAAAAAAAGAAAAATTTTGATTTTGACTAATCATTCATATATGCTCTACCGCTTCAGAAAAGAGCTAATTGAAGAATTGATGAAGAACAACGAGGTTGTACTCAGTATGCCTTTTGTTGGTCATCATGATGATTTTATGAATATGGGTTTGCGCTGCATTGAAACTAAAATGGAACGCAGAGGTATAAATCCTTTTACCGACTATGCTTTAATGCAGTTTTATAAGAAAATTCTCAAAGAAGAAAAGCCCGATTTGATTGTTACATATTCTATTAAGCCAAATATTTACGGCGGTTTAATGTGCGCGAAGCTGAAAATTCCATTTTATGCCAATGTTCAGGGATTAGGAACAGCTTTTCAAAAAAAAGGACTTGCTCAGTTTGTAACTTTTTTATATAAAACCGCTTTTAAAAAGGTAGAAACCGTATTTTTTGAAAATCAGGTTAATGCTGATGAATTTACAAGCAGAAAAATAATTCCTGTTGAGAAAGAAACTGTACTCAATGGCGCAGGTATAAATTTAAAAACATATGAGTACAAGCTGTATCCGAATAATGAACCACCGAGATTTTTATATTTGGGCAGAATTATGAAAGAAAAGGGTATGGACGAGCTTTTTGATGCCTCGGAAAAACTGCATAATGACGGTGAAAAATTTGTTCTTGATTTAGTCGGCTTTTTTGAAGATGAATATAAAGAAAAAGTTGATGAGCTTGTTAAAAAGGGTATTGTGGATTTTCATGGCTTTCAGGAAGAACCAAGACCGTATTATGCTAAAGCTGACTGTGTTGTTATGCCGAGCTATCATGAGGGTATGAGCAATGTTAATCTTGAAGCCTCCGCTACCGGCAGACCTGTTATCACTACCGATATTCCGGGTTGCAGGGAATCTGTTGAAAGCGAAAAAACAGGTTGGCTCTGCGAACCGAAAAATTCTGACAGCTTATATGAAAAGATGAAGGCTTTTTTGCATACAGAAAACTCTGTTCGTGAACAAATGGGCAAAACTGCCCGTAAAAAAATGGAAAATGAGTTTGATAAAAAGATTGTTGTAGAGAAGACAATAACAGCATTGGGCTTGAAGTGATAATCGTATATTGAGAGGATTATTATGATAAGAGTATTACAAATAGTTACATATATGGGCAGAGGCGGACTCGAAACTATGATAATGAATTATTATAGAAATATCGACCGCAATAAAGTACAATTTGATTTTCTGGTTCATCGTCAAGAGGAGGCAGATTATGATAAAGAAATACTTTCATTGGGCGGTAATATTTATCATATGCCAATGTTAAATCCTTTTTCAAAATCTTATTTTAATGCTTTGGATTCATTTTTTAAAGAACATAAATATGATATTGTACATTGTCATTTAGATTGTATGAGCGCATACCCTTTAAAAATAGCCAAAAAAAATGGTGTAAGAGTTAGGATTGCGCATTCACATTCAAAAAGTCAAGACAAAAATATTAAGTATCCTATTAAATTATATTCCAAAAGATTGATACCTCAATATGCTACTCATTTGTTTTCTTGCGGAAAGGAAGCGGGTGATTGGTTGTTTTGCGGTCATGAATATACTATAATAAACAATGCAATTGATGCAAAAAAATATCTTTTTAATAGAGATGTTGCTAAAAAAGTAAGAACTGAATTAAATATTAATAACGATGCTCTCGTTGTGGGGCATGTGGGGCGATTTAATCCGCCTAAGAATCATGATTTCATTATAGATGTCTTTAATAAGATTTATCAAAAAAATAATACAGCAAAATTGATTCTCGTTGGCGTGGGTAATGGTCAACAGAATATTATAGATAAGGTTAAAAATCTTGCATTATCTGATAGTGTTTTATTTTTAGGTAACCGAACCGATGTAAATAAAATTTTACAGGCTATGGATGTATTTCTTTTTCCATCGCTTTATGAGGGCTTACCGCTTTCAATAGTTGAGGCTCAAGCTGCCGGATTACCATGCGTTATATCCGATAATGTTCCGCCAGAGTGTATAAAAACAGATAGAGTTTTTCATTATAGTTTAGAAAAACCTTTAGATTTTTGGGCGAATAAAATAATAGAGGCTGCAAAAATTGAGAAAAAAGACACATATGATGAAATTGTAGCTTCCGGATTTGATATTAAAAATAATGCAAATAAACTGCAAAACTTTTACACTTCGTTTTGTTATGGAGAATGAAAATGGCAACTTTAACTGTATTTACCCCCTTATATAACAGAATAAATACACTCAAAAGAACTTATGAGAGCTTAAAACGCCAAACATGCAAGGATTTTATTTGGCTTATAGTTGATGATGGTTCAACTGATAATCCATATGATGTAATAAAAAAATGGCTTGAAAAAGATAACGGTTTTGAAATAAAGTATGTTTACAAAGAAAACGGCGGTATGCATACAGCACATAACACAGCTTACGAAAATATTGATACGGAGCTTAATGTTTGTGTTGACTCTGATGATTATATGCCTGACAACGCAGTAGAATTGATTGTTAATTGCTGGAATGAGAATAAAAATAAGGGATATGCAGGTATAATTGCACTTGATTTTGCAGATTCAACTAAGAAAGTGATTGGCAAGGAATTACCGACCTACAAGGAAAGCACAACTTTAATGGGATATTATAACAACGGTGGCTTTGGTGACAAAAAGTTGATTTACAGAACCGATATAATCAAGGCTATTCCGCCTTATCCTGTTTTTGATAATGAAAAATATGTTGCTCTTGCTTATAAGTATCATTTAATAGATGAAAAATACGAATTGAAAATACTCAACGAATGTGTTTGTATTGTCGATTATCAGATGGACGGTTCGAGTACAAATATGTACAGACAATATGTTCGCAATCCAAAAGGCTTTGCGTTTTGGAGAAAGGAGCAGATGAAACATAGTATAAATATTAAGCAAAAATTCAAAGCCTGTATACACTATGTTTCAAGTTCATTGATTGCTAAAAACAAGCATTTTGTTAAGGAATCGCCTGAAAAGTTTTTAACGGTATTAAGCATTCCTATTGGGTATATTTTAAAGGTAATTGTTATGAAAAAATCAAAATCTTCGTATATGAAGGTTGAAGGGATTTAGTGAATGAATGTTTTTGTATATACAACAATATTAGTTTTAGTATTGTTCTATATTGGCAGAAAGCCACTTGATAAAAATACGACTATTGAAACAGAACTAACAAAAGTCAGAGATACAAGTTTTTTGTTTTTCTTTTTGGGTACTCTTTTATTAGCATATGTTTCCGGTCAAAGATTTGAGTTTGGTGATACTGTAGCATATTTAGATTATTTCAATAAAGCTATGCCAATTGATGAGTGCATATCTTCTTTTTCAATTGGAAACGAATGGTTGTTTCAATTTTATATGTCGTTCATACATACTTATATATCTACTGACCCGAGAGTTTTTCTCGAAATAACTTCATTTATTACTATTTTCCCGTTAATGTATTTTTTGTATAATTACAGCGGTGACTTAAAATACGCATTTTATTTATTTGTAACTGCCGGGTGTTGGGATCATTCTTTAAACGGTATGCGTCAGTATTTAGCTACGGCACTCATTGTAGCTGCTTTTCCTTTGCTTGCAAAAAGAAAATGGTATTTGTTTTTACCGGTAGTTTTCGCTGCGGCACAAATACATACTTCTGCATATGTTTTATTGTTTTTGTATTTTATAGCAAATACAGAAGCATGTGGAAAGATGACAAAATTTATATTGGTTGTCGGTGTTTTAGTAGTAATAACTTCTCCTTTTACGGCGGGATTTGTCGATAATGTTTTATCAGGTTCTGATTATGGTGAAAGATATGCCGGACAAGAATGGAATTACAGCATAAATTTAGTTAGAGTGTTAGTAAGTGCCGTTCCTATTATACTTGCGTTTATTAACAGAGATTTGATGAAAAACAAATACAAATATTACAATATAGTTTTTAATATGGCGTTGTTTTTCACTGTATTTACAATGGCAGGTGTTTTCTCTGCAGTATATGCAAGATTTAATTTATACTTTGAAGTTTTTTCAGTTTTACTTTTAGTATGGAATGTAAATGAAATGGTAAAAGAGCCAAAATATTCTTGGATAAAGAATGCAGCGTGTATATGTTATGCATTGTATTTTATTTATCAGATAATTTTTACTTATGGATTAAGTTGGCATGAAGATTATTTGTTCTTTACTAATAATTATAATCAAGTATCATGGATATAGAAAGTATTTAGAGGTGAAATCATGAATAATATTTTTAGGTTTGATTATTATAGAATGACCGGTGATGTATATTCATTTTCTTTAAAAACAAAGTTAAAGCTATTATTATTTCATCAGCTAAAATTTGTGTATTTGTGGAGAAAGGTTAGTGAAAAAGGAAGTCCTATTAATAGAGTAAGACTTTATAGATTAACTAAAAAATACGGTTTAGAAATATCTTCGTTAGCCACAATAGGAAAAGGGTTATATTTGGGTCACCCTTATAATATTACTGTGGCAGCTGGCGTTGTAATTGGTGATAATGTTAATTTGCATAAAGGCTGCACAATAGGGAGAGAGAATAGAGGTAAAAGAGAAGGTGTGCCTAAAATTGGCAGCATGGTTTCTATTGGAATTAATTCAACTGTTGTAGGCAATATTACAATTGGTGATGATGTTATGATAGCACCAAACAGTTTTATAAATATTGATATTCCTGACCATTCGGTTGTTATTGGTAATCCGGCAAGAATTTATCCCAAGGAATATGCAACTAAAAATTATGTCAACTTTTTAGTTTAATATTTTTAAATTTACGGAGAGTAAAATGATACCTAAAATTATACATTATTGCTGGTTTGGAAGAGGTGAAAAACCGGCAATGGTAAACAAATGCATCGAAAGCTGGAAAAAATATTGTCCTGACTATAAGATTATAGAGTGGAATGAAGATAATTTTGATGTTTATCAAAATCCATATACTAAGTATTGCTACGATAATAAAAAATATGCATTTTTGAGCGATTATGTAAGATTATTGGTAGTGTATCATGAAGGCGGAATTTATTATGATACTGATGTTGAACTAATTAAACCTATTGATAGTTTATTAAATAACAAGGCTTTTGTTGGTTTTGAGATTAATGAATTCGTTAATACAGGTATTGGCTTTGGCGCAGAAAAAAATAATTCAGCTATAAAATTGATGATAAATGAATACGATAAGCTTTTAGACGGAGAAAATGGTACTGTTGGTTGTCCAATTTTGAATACTGAGGCAATTAAAAAAATCGGACTAAAACTTAATGGTGAAACTCAATATTTAGGCGAAATAACTGTTTATTCTTCTGACTATTTTAATCCGTATGATGCTCCCACAGGAGTATTGTCAAAAACATGTAACACCTACTCAATTCACTGGTTTTCGGCTTCTTGGATGAGTAAAGGAAAAAGATTAAGATGCGCTGTTATGAAGCCTATACATAGATTGTTATCAAGGGAAAAATAAAAATGAAACCATATATCAGATTTATTGTTAATAAGATAAGATTTTCTTTCATAAAGCTATTCAAATGTCATGATTTAAAAACTAAGGGATTACAATTATTCTCTTTAAATTCAAAATTTATAATTGATAAAAATTCCTCTGTTTTTTTAGGTGACAGAATTATTAATGACGGAAGATTTACGGCTATTGTCGATGATAATGCAGAACTGTATATTGGTAACAATGTCTATTTTAATGAAGGAAATATGATTAGTGCAAAATCGTTTGTGAAAATCGGTGAAGGCTGTCAGTTTGGTCCGAATGTAAAAATTTTTGATAATAATCATAACTTCAATGCCATAGAAGGTGTTTTGTTAACCCATAATTCATCTCCTATTGAAATAGGCAAGAATTGTTGGATCGGAACTAACTGTGTTATATTAAAAGGCACTCGCATTGGAGATAATTGTGTTATTGCAGCTGGTTGCATAATAAAAGGAACAATTCCTGACAGCTCAATAGTTTCTTCAAATGTTAGTTTAAACATAAAACCTATTGAGGATAGAAAATGAAGAAAAAAATATTGTTTATAATGCCTTCTATGTTTATAGGTGGGGCAGAAAGAAGTCTTTTGGGACTACTTGATTCAATTGATTATAGTTTATATGATGTAGATTTATTTCTGTATAGACATGAAGGAGAATTTTTAAAATATATAAATTACAATGTAAATATTATACCAAATATAAAGAAATATAATACGTTTGATGTTTCAATTAAAAAATTATTACCCGGCAGATTGTTTTTATTTGGCGTTTCAAGAATTTTTGGTAAAATAGCTTTGAAATTCCATTGTATGTTTTCTAAGGAACATGAAGGTGTTTGGATGAATATGCAGTATCTTTCCAAATATCTACAATGGCTGTTACCTGAAATTTCCGGCAACTATGATTGCGCAGTGTCATTCTTAGGTATTCCTGATGTTTTGGTTAATAAAGTTGATTCACGCATTAAAATTTCTTGGAATCATACAGATTATACCGTTATTAATCCTTGCAGGAAATATGATTTAAAAATTTATTCAAAAATTGATTATATTTCAAGTGTTTCGGATGTATGCACAAAGCAATTTCTGCAGGTTTATCCCGATTTAAAGAATAAAGCAATTACATTGGAAAATATACTCAGTAAAAAGTTCTTAACCGAGCAAGCTGATGAAGATGTAAATGATTTTGAGTACAGTGGAATTAAACTTCTGTCAGTAGGTAGATTTAGCGACGCAAAAAATTTTGATAATATCCCTGCAATATGTAAACTTATACGAGAAAAAGGGTTAAATATAAAATGGTATTTAATTGGTTATGGCACAGATGAGGAAATTATCAGAAGTAAAATAAAAGAATTTGATATGCAAGATAATGTTATTATTCTTGGCAAAAAAATAAATCCATATCCATACATAAAAAATTGTGATTTGTATGTGCAACCGTCGAGGTATGAAGGAAAAGCTGTAACCGTTCGTGAAGCTCAAATGCTTTGCAAACCGGTTGTTATTACAAATTTCGCTACATCGTCAAGCCAATTAAAAGATGGTTATGATGGTATAATAGTGCCTATGGATAATCAAGGATGTGCAGATGGCATAGCAAAGTTATTAAATAATAAAGTACTTATGCAACAGCTTTCTGAAAATTGTGCTGAAAATGATTATTCAAATTCTCAAGAAATAAATAAAATATATGAAATTATTGAAAATAGTTAATTATGTGTTAGGATATTTTTATGAATAAAGTTAAAGTTAGTGTTGTAGTTCCTGTATACAAAGTTGAAAAATATTTAGAGAGATGTGTTAATTCTATTATTAAGCAATCTCTCAGTGAACTTGAAATAATTTTAGTAGATGATGGTTCTCCTGATAATTGCGGAATAATGTGCGATTCATTTGCTGATAAAGATAATAGAATTAAAGTTGTACATAAATCTAATGGTGGATTAAGTAGTGCCAGAAATGCTGGAATCAATGTTGCTTCAGGTGAATATATTGGTTTTGTCGATTCTGATGATGACATAGATATTAATATGTATGAAAAAATGTATAGCGCTGCACTAAAACACAAAGTTGACTTTGTTATGTGCGACTATCAACGAATCTTAGAAAATAATAACAGCTTTAACAAATCGCTTAGTATTGATTCCGGTTTTTATGATAAAGAAAAAATCAGAAGCGATATTTTTCCTGCATTAATTATGGGAAGTAATATTGACTATGGACCATTACTTTCGGTTTGCCTTTGCCTATATAAGCGTCAGTTTTTAGCTGATAATTCTATTACTTTCGCAAATGATGTAAAATGGTCAGAAGATAATTTGTTTAGTGCTATTGTCGGATATAAATGTAATAGCTTTTATTATTTAAAAACTGAATATTTATATCATTATTATTCCAATCCGGGAACTATCACAACTTCATATAGAGCTGGAGCATGGAATGTTTATTGCAAAATGAATGAGTATTTACACAATTTTTTTGATTTGATTACTGATTATGATTTTTCACAGCAATTGAAAATACATATGTTATATTATGCATGTAATTGTTTGGGAATGGCCTCAAAGCTGCCTGAAGAAAAAGCACTGCAAGAAATGAATATTGTTTTAAAATCCAAAGAGTTGAAAAAAGCTTTTGAAAATTTACATTTATCAAATGTTTCAGCAAAACTTAGACTTCAACTCTTTCTAATGAAACATAGAAAGGCTAAAGTGCTATATAAAATATATAACAAGTAAAAGGACGAAAAAATGGCTGCAGTTTCAATTATTATGCCTGTATATAATAAAGAGAAATATATAGAAAGGGCTATACAATCAATTGTTAATCAAACTTTTAAGGATTGGGAATTAATAATTGTTGATGATGGTTCAAAAGATAATTCACTTAGTGTTTGTAAAAAATATTTGTGTGATAAGATTAAAGTTATAAGTATTGAAAATAACGGTGTTTCTAATGCAAGAAACATTGGTTTGAATATGTCTTGTGGCGATTTTGTAACTTTTATTGATGCTGATGATTATGTAGCAAGTGATTATTTGGAAAATTTGTATCAGCCACAGTATGATTTTATAATTTCAGGTTTATCAAAAGTAAGTAAGAACAGTGAACTGATAGATACAATTAAACCTCTTAACAATGGTGTAATCAAAATAGATGATATATGTAAAAATTTTTATAAAGAACAGATGGACACCGGTATTTATGGATTTGTGGCAGGTAAATGTATTAGAAAAAGTATTATAACTGATAATAGTATTTCATTTGACAAAAGTATAAACTTAGCAGAGGATTATGATTTTTTCCTTAAAATTTATAATAAATTAGATAGTATACTATTTTTAGATTATTCCGGATATTTTTATTTAATCGGTACAGACAATTCCGCCATTGGTAAGTCTGATAAAAAAATTGATTTTATAAAGCAAATTGAAATACAAAATAAAACAAGAACTTTTTTGGAAAATCACAACTCTTTTGGAGAAAATGAAAAAAATCTATATATAAAAAGAGTTGCCGGATACATATACACAATATTAATTAATTGTAACTGTAATTCATATAAATCATATTTATCTGATTATAAACGATTAAAAAATACTATCCAAAGAGTTAATCCCAAAGAAGTAAATTCAATATTAATAAAAGTTATTTTATGTTTATATAATAAAAACAAATATAGTCTTATTTTTATCTTATTAAAAATAAGAAGAAAACTGGGTAGATAATATGAAAGTAGTAATGTATGTTCATGGTGGAAGTGAAAACCACGGCTGTGAAGCTATAATAAGATCAACTGCAAGGTTACTTGACTTAGATTCAAAGCAGTCTGTACTTTTATCGTATAATCAATCTGAAGATTTGCATTATGGCTTAGATTCGGTTGTAAGTATTAATCAAGAAATAAATGCTATTAATAAAAAATCGTTTGATTTTATTAAGGCATATTTTATGCAGAAGTTTTTTAACAAGCATTATTATGTAGATGCCTTGTTACATAAATTATCAATTAACTCAATTAATAATATGGATTTTGGCTTGTTTGTCGGTGGAGATAATTATTGCTATTCTGATGCTGAAGTTTATCCTGTTGTAAATAAATTAATTAGAAAGAAAGTAAAAAAACTTGTTTTATGGGGTACTTCTGTTGAACCTTCTGTTTTGGAAAAGAGAAGTATAAAAAAAGATATTAAAAAATTTGATTTAATTGTAGCTCGAGAAAGTATATCATACGATGCTTTAAAAAAAGTTAATTCTCATACATTATTATTACCTGATCCTGCTTTTTTTCTTAACATTGAGAGAACGGAATTACCGAAAAATTTTATAAAGGGCAACACAATAGGTATCAATATTAGTCCGATGATTCTTGAATATGAAAAAAATCAAGGTAAAACTATTGAAAATTATGAATATTTAATTAATTATATCATAGAACAAACAGATTATAATATAGCTTTAATTCCGCATGTCGTATGGGATTCAAATGATGATAGAAAAGTCTTGCGTATGTTATATGATAAAATATCTCGTAAAGATAGAATTTGCATTGTAGATGATCATAATTGTATGCAGCAAAAGTATATTATAAGCCAATGTTCTTACTTTATTGGAGCAAGAACTCATGCGACAATTGCTGCGTATTCCACCTGTGTTCCAACATTAGTAGTTGGATATTCCGTAAAAGCCAAGGGTATTGCAAAGGACTTATTTGGAACATATGAAAACTATGTTATTCCTGTGCAAGAACTAAAAGAACAAAGCGATTTGCTGAATTCTTTTTTATGCTTGAGAAAAAACAGTGAAAGAATTAAAAATGAGCTAAAAAATAAGACTAAAGAGTATTCCGCCCTAAAAAATGAGTATTTGAAAGGATTAGTTAATGATTAAAGCTGAAAAATCAAATTCACTTATAACTGTAATAATACCTGTTTATAATGTAGAAAATAATATTTCTCATTGCATAGAATCAGTATTGAAACAGACTTATAAAAACCTCTAAGTATTAATCATAGATGACGGGTCAACTGATAATAGCTATAACATATGTCAAAAATATGCTGATAAAGACAAGAGAATAAAAGTGATACACCAGACTAATCAAGGTATTGCCACTGTTCGTAATGCAGGAGTTAAATTAGCTAAGGGTGATTATTTATTTTGGATTGACAGTGATGATTATATAAAAGAAAATATAATAGAAAGATTATATGAAAATTTGGTTGCTTATGATGCAGATATTTCTATATGCGATTTTATAAAAGGCAGTGAAATAAATTATATCTTTCCTGAGGAAAATAATTTCACTGTTGAATGTTTTAGTAACCAGCATGGATTAGAACTAATTTATAAAAATGCTCACTATTCATTTATTATGGCTGCCTCTTGGGCTAAGCTTATTAAAAAGGATTTATATAACGGATTACAATATCCTGACGGTAAAATTTTTGAAGATATTTATATGAGTCATCATCTAATTAATAAATGTAAGAAAATTGTATTTACAAATGAAGTGATGTACTATTATTATCAGTGGCCGGAAAGCATTCTCGGAAAACAATTCAGTTATGGAGTATGAGCTTAATTCAAATGCTGCTTTTGAATATAAGACAGTTTTAAATAAATTATATTATGGTGAAACATACCCGCTGAATCGTAAAAAGCTAATTAAGTAAATACATAAAAGTGGCAGAAATACTAATCCATTAAAGATATTTTTTAACTCGGTATTAAGGAGACTGCATAATGAAAGTTAATCAACTTCGTGTGGGTGCGTTACTATCGTACGTCAATCTTGCAATAGGTAGTATTATACCTATGATATATACCCCAATTATGTTAAGAATACTTGGTCAAGCTGAGTATGGCTTATACAGTTTGTCAAACTCTATTGTTGGATATTTATCATTATTGAATTTTGGATTTGGCAGTACAATTATTAGATATATATGTAAGTATAGAGCCGAAGGCAAGAAAGAACAAGTAAGAAGCATATTTGGTTTATTTTTGATAATATACGGGATAGTATCTGTTTTAGTAATTATCGGCGGATTTATATTAATGTTATGTACTGATTCATGTTTTTCTAAGGGTCTTACGCAACAGGAGGTAGATAAACTTAAAATATTGATTGTTATGATGGCATTTAACACAGCCATTGCCTTTCCAATTAGTGTATTTTCATCAATTATTACTGCATATGAAAGATTCATATTTAGAAGAGTTATTGATATTTTTTCTACAGTTTTAGCTCCAGTTGCTAACATTATACTATTATATTGTGGATTTGGCTCAATCGGTATGACATTCTCAGGACTCCTACTTAATTTTATTGCCTGCCCTGTCAATATATACTATTGCTTTAAGGTTTTAAAAATAATACCAAAATTTGTACGATTTGAAAGTGTATTTATTAAAGAACTGCTCGTATTTTCAGTGTACATGTTTATAGGAACTTTGGTAGATATGCTGTTTTGGACCACAGATAAGGTTATTTTAGGTGCGTTGGTAGGAACTGCAGTTGTTGCAATTTATAATGTTGGCTCGACATTTAATAATATATTGATGCAGTTGTCGCAAGCTGTATCCGGTGTAATTGGTCCTAAAATCAATTCAATGGTTACTTTGGATGGAGAAAATACTCAAGCTTTGTCCGAGGTTTTTATTAGAGTCGGAAGATTAGAGTATCTTTTATTGGCATTAGTAGTTTCGGGTTTTATAGCTTTAGGTCACCCATTTTTAATTATGTGGGCAGGTGAAAATTATGGAGAATCTTACTATATAGCACTGGTAACAATGATACCTTTGGTAATTCCGTATATTCAAAATACCGGACTAACAATTGTAATAGCTCAAAATAAGCATAAATTTCGTTCTTTGGTTTATTTAGCAATAGCCATATTAAATGCAGTATCCACATATTTTATAGTACCTTATTTGGGTGGTATCGGAGCTGCACTGTGTTCTTGTGTATCCTATATTTTAGGTCAAGGAATAATAATGAATATATATTATTACAAAGTTACTAAAATCAATATTCCTTTGTTTTGGAAGAATATTTTATGTATGTCATGGATTCCTACACTATTATGTGTAATGACATTTATAGTGTCAAATTTTGTGAATTTTTATTCCTGGAGTGTATTTTTATTTACTGTTTTGATATATGTAGTATTATATTCAGTTGGTAGTTGGTTCTTCTCCATGAATGATTATGAGAAGGATGTTATTCGTGTGCCAATTAATAACCTACTGAATAAATTAAAAAAGCGAAAGGCGTAATTATAATGAAAACAGCTGTAGCAGGAACATGATATGTTGGCTTATCTATTGCCACTTTGCTTGCTCAACACAATGAAGTTATTGCTGTTGATATTATTCACAAAAAAGTTAAACTGATCAATGACATATTATCTCCGATAAAAGATGAATATATTAAAAAATATTTTAAGAAAGAAAACTTAAATCTATATGCTACCTTAGATTATGAAAATGCATACAAGGATGTTGATTTTGTTGTAATAGCAACACCAACAAACTATGATTCTGATAAAAACTATTTTGATACATCAGCTGTTGAAGATGTTATCAAACAAGTAATAAAAATCAAATCTAAAGCTATCATTGTTATTAAATCAACAGTACCTGTTGGTAATACTAAGTATATAAGAGAAAAGTTAGGCTTTGATAATATAACCCTCATCACGGAAAAATGTGGGATAATCAAAAGTAAATATTGAAAAAGAACATAGGAAGCTCCAAAATTGTAGTTGACAAGACAAACAATGGAATTATAAATTCTGATAAAGTACAGGTTTATACAGGCAGCGGTTCTCTTTTTCCTCCTCATGCATTGGATTTGAAAGTATTTAATAAAGAAGCAATATTAAATTTATGTCCATATGCTGATGATTTATGGCTTACTTTTATGGCTTATAGAAACAAAACAAAAATTTCTTCTTTGAGTAAATGGAGAAGTTTTCCTATTACAATATACAATACTGAAAAAAACAGTTTATGGTATATTAATTCTGAAGGCGGTCAGAATGACAAGCAATGGTCTAATCTTTTAAACCGATATAAGAAAGAGGCATTATGAGTTTAGTAAATAAAATAAAATTCTTTAATCAAATTTCATTATCAAAATATATTTATTACAATTATTTTTGCAGTAATGTAAATCGAAAAGGCAATGGTCGTATAATACCCTATAAAGGCGCTGTGGTAGACATTTCAAAAAATGCAGTAATCAACCTTTTTGACGGAGATTTAGAAATAGGTTGTAATAAATTAAAAAAATCAAAGGCAGAAACTTATTTAAGGCTGCGAAGTAACGCTGTTTGGAATGTATTTAAAAGTTGTTGTATTTCATATGGCAGCACAATAGAATTACTTAATGCGGCTACAATTAATTCAAAATATTTTACAGTTAATAGCAATTCTGTGATAGTTATATCTAAACAACTTACTATTGAAAATGATGTAATGATTGGTCGAAATGTTACTGTATATGACAGTGATTTTCATTCAATAAACAATAATACATCTGACAATTATTCATCTCCGATTTATATTGGAAATCATGTTTGGATTGCATCAAACTGTACAGTTTTGAAAGGTGTAAAATTACATGATGGTTGTGTTATTGCTGCAAATTCTATTCTATTAAATGATGTTTATGAAAAACAACTTGTCGGAAATAATATTGAGCAAAAAGTAATTAAAGAAAATATTGAGTGGAAAAGGTAGTTATTTTATGATAAAAAATGTAATAAGAAAAATTGTTTATAGTTTAGGCATAAAAAATTCCTAAACTATCTAAAGTTGAGGAATGTAGAGATAGAGGAGTTAAAATTGGTAACAATGTTGATCTTGTAAATGCTTAAATCGACTTTTGTTTTGGTCATTTAGTCAGTATAGGTGACAATGTTACAATAACAAATTCTGTAGTTTTGGTCCATGATGCAAGCACAAAGAAAGAATTAGGTTATAGCAAGGTTGGTTGTGTGAAAATAGGAAGTAATGTTTTTATTGGTTATGGTTCTATTTTTCCCGTTATAAATTCTTGGATGCTTTGCAAAATAATCCTACAATAATTTTTCCGCAAACAATTTATTTTACAGACGATAAAAATGGTGAAAAAGCCATTAATGATTCATTATCGCATTACAATAGTCATAAAAATCTGTCAATAGTTGCAAGAGAAAAATATTCTTATGAATTGCTAAACAAACTATACCAAGTTCCTAAAAAGTTGTTGGTTCCGGATATTGTTTTATCAACTAATATGCAGGATTATGGAGTAAAAGAAACTAATCGCAACGGTGTTTTGCTAGTGTTTCGCTCTGATTTGGAAAAATCAATGTTAGATAAAGACAGAGAATTTATCAAAGAGTACTTAAATTCGCATAGCCTTAACTATAATGTTACTGATATGCACTCAGAAATAAAAATTGACAAAAACAATAGACTTGAGTGCGTAAGGAATAAAATGCAGGAATTTGTTTCGTCAGAGTTAATTATCACTGATAGACTGCATGGTATGGTTTTTGCGGCAATAACTGAAACTCCGTGTATTGTATTTAGCAATAATCATTATAAAGTTAAGGGAACATATGAATGGATAAAATATTTGCCGTATATTAAATATGTTGAAAATACTGATCAAGCAATAAAATTAATTCCTGAATTATTATCAATGAAAAATTGTAAATTCGATAATAAACCATTATCTAAATACTATGATAAACTTGCAGAGGTAGTAAAAAGAAATGTTAATTAGTGTAATAGTACCGGTATACAAGGTAGAAGAATACATATATCGATGTGTTGACAGTATTTTGGCTCAGTCATTTAAAGATTTTGAACTAATCTTGGTTGATGATGGCTCTCCCGATAATTGTGGCAAAATATGTGACGAGTATGCTCAAAAAGATAAGAGAATAACTGTTATTCATAAAGAAAATGGCGGATTGTCTGATGCAAGAAATACCGGCATAGACTGGGCACTAAAGAACAGTAACAGTAATTGGATTACTTTCATTGATAGTGACGATTGGGTACATACCGATTATCTCAAAAACTTATATAATGCCGTTAAAGAAAATAATGTAGATATTAGTGTATGTGGATATGTCAATACTACGGGTGAAGATGATTTGCATACTAAAAATTCGGAGATAAATACTTTGTTATGCACCCCAGAGGACTTTTTTATTAATAATAATATTAACGCTGTTGTAGCATGGGGAAAACTCTATAAAAAAGTTTATGGAATGACATAAGATACCCATACGGCAAAATTCATGAAGATGAATTTACTACTCATAAACTTTTATTTAAATGTTCTCAAATAGCTTTTGTTGATGCAGTTTTATATTATTACTATACTAATTTCAATGGTATTATGGGCAAAAGATGGACACCAAAGAGATTAGAGGCTTTGGATGCTATTGAAAGCAGAATGTTGTTTTTTAAAGATAACGGATTTGAAAAAGCTTATCAATGGAATGTAAACACATTGGTTATGTTTTATTATGGTAATTATATAAAAATACTAAATAATAATGAAATTCCTAATAAAAAAAGTATCTTAATAATATAAAAAACGCTTTATAAAAATATTTTACCAATATAAGAATGGGAGTTTTATTGATCAAGATAAACTTGAATTTGTATTAAATACTTTTTCTCCTTTTAGATGTAAGATATACGTATATAAAAAGAAATTATAAAAAAAGCAACTTAAATAATAAAGCTATAACCAAAAATGCAACCAAAATCCTCTTTGGTTGCATTTTCATTTGTATTATTAATTCAAGCTAAAAAATATTTTAATTTTCTTTCCTACTTAACCTTCCCACAACCAAACTGCTCAAAAAAGCCGCAAGCAATATCCACGGTAGGATTCTTGCATCAAAGCAGAGGAGAAGAAGTACGGTTACGGCGAGGGGTTTTCGCATTGTTACTCCAAGGAGTGCTGCGGTGATTATGGCGGCGCAAAATGCGGTGTCAAGTCCCATAAGCAATGCAACGCCAAAGCCGATGCTTACTCCGCAGAAGATGACGGGGAAGAAGTGACCGCCTTTCCAGCCTGACTTTATGCAAACATTTGTAAGAACAAGTTTTAAAAGTCCCGAAAAAATCAGTACCCAAGGCGCAAATTCGCCGATGTTCTTGCTTACCTCGCTTATGCTCTCTTCACCTGAGAACATTACAAGCGGCAGATATGTGCCGCAAATACCGAGAACCAATCCGCCGAGTGTGGTGCTCACAATAATTCCAAAACTGCTCTGAATTTTACCGAAAAATTTTGTGAGCAGTTCTTCTGATATTACAAACAAAAGTCCTGCCAATGTGCCGAGCAGGGCGAGTGGAATACCCCATAGCCTTTCAGTGTTTGTAATGTTGTATTCGCCTATTCTCGGTAATCCCATGCTGCCGCCAAAAGTTTGATTCAGTAAAAATATTGTTCCTGTTGCAAACAGCACAGCTACGATATTTGAAATCAGTTTGTTTGTGCGAATATCGGTTGCTGTGTCCTCGGCGTCAAGCTGTTCCTCGTTTGTGGCGGCAAGACCGAAAAGCGGAGCGTAGAAAATCGCCGTCAGAGTTGCGCTGACGCCTGTTTGCATAAGTTCGGGAATTTTGCTCTTTGCGTTTTTCATATGACTGCCTGCCCAATAGCAAAGTCCCACGATTACGCCTGTAAGTCCTGCCTCTGGGCCGATACTTCCGCCGAAAAGCAGGGGGATAAGCGCTGAAATGCAGAGCAAGAGCACCTTGTTGTACGGATAAAATTTATCTCGCTTAACCTTTTTCATCACTTCGTCAAGCTCATCGGGTACAGCCTTTGTAATCTTCTGATAAATTCCAAGCAAAACACCACCGATTGTACACACCAAAATCGGATAGTAGGTGAAATTAAAATAAGAGGGTACAGTGTTCCAAATCAAGCCAATGCCAAAGCTCATAAGCCTAAGAAATAGCCAAACTATGCAGGCGATTACCGCACCGCTGAATCCGCAGAAAAGATAGTAGATAAGATTATTTGCAAGCGTATTTTTTTTCATATAATATTTTCCCTTTCCGTAATCAGCTCTTTTTTGCAGTGTTGTAAGTGGCTATTGCGTCTATGTTGTCGAGTATAAATTGCTGAGCGTTGCTGTTGTATAGCACCACCTTGTATGTGCTGTACATACCCAATCGCTCTTGAGTTAATATGCCGAGCTGAGTGCCCTTTTCAGTCGGGAACTTATGATTTTTTCCTTTTTCGTCAGTAATGTATTCGAGAAAATCTATCTCAATTAGCCAATTTGTAATGCTTGTAGTTTTTAAGCCTTTCATTTCATCGGCATCTATCAAAGCGTTAATGTTCTTTGTGATTTCCGTAACGGTAATCGGCTCGTTTGCAAAGGGATAGCCTGCTAATTGCTGAGCGGTAATTGAAAACGGCGCTTTACTGCTTTTCTTTTTAGGAGAATCGGTATTGCCCTCAATAACATTTCTCAAAACATCGGAGATGTAAAACAAGCACCTTGAAATGTGTATATTATTTATGGTGTCGCTTTCGGGCACAATTTCATTTGTAACGGGATTGATTCCGTTTGCGAGTTTGTCTAAATATGATTTTGCTTTCAATAGCTTTTGGTTATCGTTCAAGTTTATCACCTACAATGATATGTTTAATAAATTATACCATATTCCACAATAATAATGCAATTATTTCAGAAAAATTATGTTAAAAATTTGGGCAATATGTTATAATATAAGTGATTTTGCGGTAGGAGGGATGATTATGGCATTCAGCGAGCTTATTAAGAATTTTTCAAAAATCAGAGAATACATGAGCCAATTCTTTGTTTATGGCTTTAAAAGCAGGAGCGAATACGACCAAAAGAGTGCAAGAAGTTACGATAACGAGAAACGAAGAATTGAAAGCTGGCTCGGAGATTATATGTGTTTTCGCCAAGGCGCTGACGGGAAAAATGTTTTTATTGCACTTGACAGCAGAAACATTCCCGCAAATCCGCTCTATAAGGCATTTAAGGCAAAGAGTTTTACCGCAAACGATATAAATCTGCATTTTTTAATTCTTGATATTTTAACCGAAAATTCTGAACTTTCCGCAAGTGAAATTACCGACAGGCTCTCAGCAGATTACTTCACCCACTTTGAAAACGTCAAAGAACCGGATGTGTATACCGTACGAAAAAAGCTGAGGGAGTACGAAAAGCTCGGTATTCTTATGGCTAAAAAGCAGGGCAATCAATTACTTTACAGCAAAAGCAATAGTGACATTGAGCTTGAGAGCTTCAAAGACGCCATTCAGTTTTACTCTGAAATTTCACCTATGGGCGTTGTCGGCTCATATTTGCTTGACAGATTTGAGAGTACAGACACGATATTTTATTTTAAGCACCACTATATTTTGCATATTCTCGAAAGCGAGGTATTGTATCTGATTTTGCAGGCAATAGGAGAGCAAAGGCAGATTACCGTTGAGAATTTTTCAACAAGAACCCAAAACAAAACCGAGCATACGGTAGTACCTTTTAAAATTCGTGTTAGCGTTACGAGTGGGCGGAGATATCTGGTGTGCTATCATATCCGTTTCAAAAAGATGATGACTTTTCGACTTGATTCTATAAAAAGCGTTAAGTCAGGCGAGGTGTTCGATGATTATAATTACTTTAAAGAAAAATCAGTGCAGTTTTCCAATCATTTGTGGGGTGTATCCTCAAACGATAACCGAAGTACCGAGCATATTGAAATGGTAATATATGTTGCAAATAACGAAAAATACATAATTGACAGACTTTACAGAGAAAAACGCAGCGGTACTGTTGCAAGGCTTGACAGCAACCATTACAAATTTACCGCAGATGTTTACGATGTAATGGAGATGACGCCTTGGATACGCAGCTTTTACGGCAGAATTGTCAGTCTTGAAAGCTCAAACAAAGAATTAAAAAACAAAATTATTGATGATGTAAACGATATGGTAAGGCTATACGGAGGTGACGAAAATGCTCTTTAGCGAGATTTACGGCAGTTATTACAATGCAGTTTCAAAACTGATAGCCTGCGCAGTTGACGGCGATTTAACCGAAAAGAAGATGTATGAAATTGTAGACAAATACGCTTTTGCCGAAAGCGGTGTAAGTATTCCGACTGCCATTAAGAGCGGCGAGTGGAATTTGATTACCGAGGATATGAAAACGCCAATCAAAAATAAACCGAGTATGCCTATTACCCTGCTTGAAAAAAGGTGGCTTAAATCCTTGTTTGATGATCCGAGAGTTAAGCTGTTTGATATAAACGCAAATGCACTTATAGGTATTGAGCCACTGTATAGCAGCGATATGTTCGATTATTACGATAGATTTGCTGACGGTGATGATTACGAAAATCCTGAGTATATCAAGATTTTCAGGCTTATTTTGACAGCAATTCGCAAAAAGCATAAGCTGCTTATACGATTTACTTCTCATAAAGACTTTCAGTATTCGATTAAAGTAATTCCTCATAGACTTGAATATTCCGAAAAGGACGATAAATTCAGATTGATTTGTGTAAATTCGCACCACACCTACACTGTCAACCTGTCGAGGATAACATCCTGCAAGCTGCTTGAAAAATATAAGCCATTTGAGGATAAAAAAGAAAGATGTGCTACCGGTAAACTTGTACTTGAACTTACTGATGAGAAAAACGCACTCGAAAGGGTAATGCACGAATTTTCTTATCTAAAAAAAGGAACCGAAAGGCTAAGCGATAATAAATACAGAATCAGTCTTGAATACGACAAGGGCGATGGAACGGAAATTCTAATTCGTGTGCTTTCTTTTGGCACAAGGGTAAAGGTGATTTCGCCCCAAAGCCTAATAAATGAGCTGAAAAACAGAATAAACAAGCAAAAAAGTTGCGGACTATTTTAAGTTCGCAACTTTTTTTCCACGATTTTCTAAATTCCGTTTGATATAATAACAGCATAAAAGCTCACACAGCAATTACAGAGAAAATTTATATCACAACATTCAATATGTTATAAAATGAGCTTTGTTAAAGGTACAGTCAGCAATATTTTATAGCTTTGTCAACTTAGTTTTGAATTATCGTACCTTGTATTTTATTTTAAGGAGGGGTTTTCATGTTGAAATACCTAAAAGCTGAAACTAACAAAACATTTACAGAAAACGGAGCAGTTGCCTTTAAGACAACAAATTCCGCCTGTCTTGATTTATTTTCAACAATAGGGGCTATGCGCAACAGCAGAGAAGACTCTGTTTTAAACAGTTTTTACTGCGCATACAGTGAAAACCCCGACTTAGCAATGAAAATACTTTTCTTTGCAAGAGATATTCGTGGAGGACTCGGCGAAAGAAAAGTATTCCGCCTTATTATTAATGACCTTGCAAAAAGGGGAAAAAGCTCGGTTTTAAAAAATCTGAAATATATCGCAGAGTATGGCAGATTTGACGACCTGCTTGTATTGCTTAATACAGATTGCGAGTGCGAGGCGGTTGAACTTATTAAAGCTCAGTTTGAAACCGATATAAAAAATATGAATAGCGGTAATCAGATTTCTCTGCTTGCAAAGTGGATGCCGTCGATTAATGCGAGCAGTAAATCTGCTGTTGCCAATGCCAAAAAATTGGCAAATGCTTTAGGCTATACAAAGGAGAAATACAGAAAAACGCTCAGTGCGTTGCGTGCACATCTAAAAATAGCAGAGAATAATCTGAGAACAGAGGACTTTACTTTTGATTACGAAAAATTGCCCTCAAAGGCGCTTTTTAAATACAGATTTGTATTTATGAGAAAAGACCGAGAAAGATACGAGGAATTTATAAATCGTGCAGAAAGCGGAGAGGGAAAGCTGAACGCAAGCACACTTATGCCGTATGAATTATTAGAGCCTTATATCGGCACTTTGTATAATTCATTGGGAAGAAACGACTTGCCATTGAGTATTTCCGAAACTGAGCAGGCGGCACTCAATGCTACATGGAAATCATTGCCTGATTTTTGCAATGGCGAGAACGCACTTGCAGTAGTGGATACATCAGGCTCAATGTATTGTTATAATAATCCGAGTCCTGCCTCGGTAGCGTTGTCCCTTGGAATTTATTTTGCCGAACATAGCAAGGGAGTATTTAAAAATCATTTCATAGAATTTTCGAAAAATCCACAGCTTATTGAAATAAAAGGAAATACCTTTATAGAAAAGCTGCGATATATACTAAGGTTTTACACAGTTGCAAACACAGACATAGAAAAGGTGTTTGAACTGATACTTAATACAGCTGTAAAATACAATGTTCCACAAAGCGAGCTGCCGTCAAAGCTGTATATAATATCGGATATGGAATTTGATTACTGCGTAAATAACAGAGAAAAAACTAATTTTGAAAATGCAAAGCAAATGTTTGAAGAAAAAGGATATGCTTTGCCAAAGGTGGTTTTTTGGAATGTGGCGAGCAGAAACCTGCATCAGCCTGTTACCATGAACGAGCAGGGCGTTGCTTTGGTATCGGGGTGCAGTCCAAGACTCTTTTCAATGGTGACAAGCGATGACATTAATCCGTATAAGTATATGCTCGAAGTAATAGAGAGCGAGAGATATAAAAACATAGCAGCATAATTAGGTGATAATATGAAAGAAATAACGGGCAAATACAGCACAGCAAAAATATTTACAGATAACGCCGAGCAGGTGGCGCTCGACCAAATACAGCAGCTTTGCGACCAGCCTTTTGTAAAGGGATGTAAAATACGCATAATGCCCGATGTGCACACAGGAGTAGGCTGCGTAATCGGCTTTACGGCTGATTTAGGCGAAATGGTAATACCGAATATTGTCGGTGTTGACATAGGATGCGGTATGCTTACCGTTGAGTTGGGAAAGGTTGACATTGACTTTGAAAAGCTCGATAATACAATAAGAGAATATGTGCCGAACGGCAAAAAAACGCACGAGGGCAGAATAGCAAGATTTGCAAAGTTACAGGATCTAAATTGTTACAGAAGTCTTAAAGATACAAAGCGAATTGAGCGCAGCATAGGCACTCTTGGCGGCGGCAACCATTTTATAGAAATAGATGTTGACGATGAAAACAACAAGTACCTTGTAATTCATACGGGCAGCCGCAACCTCGGCAAGCAGGTGGCAGAGATTTATCAGAAAATGGCATATGATATTCAGCGTGGTATGGATAAGCTGTTTGAGGCGCAAAAGGAATTGATTGAGAGGTACAAGGCAGAGGGCAGAAAAAAGGAAATTCAAAGCGAAATTAAAAAGCTGAAAAAAGAATTTGAGCTTAAAGAAACCGATATTCCGTATGACCTTTGCTATCTTACGGGCGAGTACAGGGAGCAGTACCTTTTCGATATGAAAGTCTGTCAGGAATTTGCTTGGCTCAACAGAGAGATGATAGCCGATATTATTCTTAAAAGAATGTTTGACAAGGAGCTTGCGGACTTTGAGCATTTTCAGACAGTTCACAATTATATTGACCACGAAAGCAATATAGTTCGCAAAGGCTCGGTGTCGGCTCAAAAGGGTGAAAGGCTGATTATTCCTATAAATATGCGTGACGGCAGCTTGATTTGCATAGGCAAGGGCAATGATGATTGGAACTGTTCCGCACCGCATGGCGCAGGCAGGGTATTGAGCCGCTCAGCTGCAAATGAAACCCTTTCACTTGATGAATTTAAAAGGGAAATGCAGGGCATTTACTCAACAAGTGTATCAGAGCGCACCCTCGACGAATCGCCCATGGCGTACAAAACAAAGGATGAAATCGTAAAAAATATTTCTCCTACCGCCGAGATTATTAATCAGATAAAACCGATATACAATTTTAAATCTTCAACATAAGAAAACGGTTGCCGTTAATTTGGCAACCGTTTTCTGTTATTTTTTCTTGATACAATTCTTAAAGCATTTTTTATCAAACGCAGGGTTGAATGCGTAGAAATTCTTTTCATCGAGCTTGTCGGTCATAAGCCGCAGGTTTTCGCCAAATCTTTGGTAATGCACAATCTCTCGCTCACGCAAAAATCTGATTGGGTCTTTTACATCGTAGTCATCGCACAATCGCAAAATATTATCATAAGTCGTCCTCGCTTTTTGTTCGGCTGCCATATTTTCATGGAGGTCAGTTATTGTGTCGCCCTTAACCTGCATAGATGCGGCTGTGTAAGGCACACCTGCCGCCGCCTGCGGATATACTCCCGTTGTGTGGTCAACAAAATAATCCTCAAACCCCTGCTTTTTTATCTCATCTTCCGTCAGGTCTTTTGTAAGCTGATAAACAATAGCGCCAATCATTTCAAGGTGGTTCAGCTCTTCTGTGCCAATGTCAGTAAGCGTTGCTTTTAGCTCCGGCAGCGGCATAGTAAACCGCTGGCTCAAATACCTCAAAGACGCCCCCAACTCCCCATCGGGTCCACCATACTGGCTTATTATAATTTTTGCGAGCTTTGCGTTTGTTTGTTTTATATTTACGGGATATTGCAGCTTTTTTTCGTATACAAACATTACAAATCCTCCTCGTTATCCCAAGGCCATGGATTCTTTACCCACTGCCATTTATTTGCAGAGTTTGACTCCTTGCGCAAAGGGCCGTATTTTTCTTCGTATTCCTCAACAAGCGGCAGCAGCTTTTCTTTACATTCCTTAATTTGCGATAGCACCTGCTGGTCATATGGGTGGGTGTCAAGAAAAATCTGTAAATCCAAAATTGCAAATTGATATGTCGATATTTTCTTTAAAAGAATTTCCCTCTCAGTCATTTTTACCACCGCCGCATTTCTTGCCATAGAATGGCTTGTTTAATTCAGGAAAGATAGTGCCCGAATCAAGCGCCTGAACAGGCGAGTAGGTCTTTGGATTGCTCTCCTGAAACGGCACGAATGCCATAGCAGGCGGTGTCTTTTCGGGAAACTTAGGTGTGGTGTATCTTGAAATCATTGTATTGATAATATCCATAATATTCTCCTTTCCGAGCTTGTTTACTCAGTAACATATTATGCAGTCATACAAAATCAGTACCAAATTTCCCTGTCGCCTTGAATTATTGCCGAATTTTTGATAAAGTATATATGGATAGATAAAGAAAGGAAGATTTTATGGGTTGCGTTTATTTTGTCAGGCATGGCGAAACCGTATGGAATGTTGAGAATAAAATTTGCGGTGCTACGGATATTGATTTAACGGATAAAGGTCACGAGCAGGCTGTGGAAACGGGCAAAAGAATATTGGCGGAAAATATTAAGGCAGATAAAATTCTTTACTCGCCGCTTGTGAGAGCCAAAAAGACGGCACTGCATATATCTGAAATTACAGGTATTACTGCTTTTGAAGAACCAAGGCTTAAGGAACAGAATTTCGGCAGATTTGAGGGCACACCACGAGATGGCGAAGAATTCAGAGTTGCCAAAGGCGAGTTCATTTGCCGATACAGCGGCGGCGAATCTATGCTGCACCTTGCGCAGAGAATTTACAATTTGCTTGACGATGTTAAGGCAAGCGGAGAAACTTGCATTTTAGTGGCGCACAACGGAATTGCAAGGGTGGTTAATTCTTATTTTAATGAAATGACCAATGACGAATACGCAAACTTCGGAGTGAAAAATTGCGCCGTTTTAAAATATGAGTTTGACTGATTACCGGGGGCAGCTTTATTTTGGAGAGGGTTAGGAAAAAGGAAATTGATTTTGGCAGGGATAAAATTCTCGGCATATTGCTAAGGCTTGCACCTCCTGTTATGCTCGCTCAGCTTATTCAGGCGCTTTATAATATAATCGACAGCTTTTTCATTGGCAATTACTCCGAATCGGGTTTGACGGCATTGTCAATTATTTATCCGATTCAGCTGTTGATGATTGCGCTTGCGGTTGGTACTGGTGTCGGCATAAACACGCTTATGGCGCATTTTCTCGGTGTTGACAATAAGCACAAAAGCGATGAAACCGCAGGTGTAGGCAACTTTCTTGCCTTTGCAATGTGGTTTATATTTGCACTCGTGTGTTGGTATATAATGCCGTTCTATGCGAGCATTTCAACCAATTCGCAGGAGATTATAGACGAAGTAATTGTGTATGGCAGAATAGTCTGCGTGTTCAGCTTTGGATTGTTTTTTGAGAGCATATGGACAAAGGTAATGCAGGCAACGGGCAATATGAAAATACCGATGATTGCTCAGATTGTGGGCGCTGTGGTGAATATTGCACTCGATCCTCTGCTTATATTCGGTATGGGATTTTTCCCTGAAATGGGCATTGCAGGCGCTGCCACTGCAACGGTGGTAGCGCAAATTGCGGCGGCATTAATCGTAATGAAAAACGGCTGTAAGCGTTCGCCAAAATTTTCAGCATATAAGGAATACATAAGACGAATTTATCATTTAGGCTTTCCGAATATTCTTATGCAGTCGGCATACACATTGTATATATTCGGCTTAAACCTTATATTAAAGGGATTTTCAGACCAAGCGGTTACGGCACTCGGACTTTACTACAAGTGGCAGACGATATTTTTTATACCGCTCGGAGCAATGCAGACCTGCATTGTGCCTGTTATCAGCTTTAATTACAGTGCAGGAAATAGAGAAAGGTGCAGCAAAACTCTGAAAGATGCCGTCTTGCTCGGAATGGCGCTAATGCTAATCGGTGTGTTGTGCTTTGAAATAATGCCTGCCTCTCTTATGGGCACATTTTCAAAGGACAGCGAAGTAATACGAATCGGCGCATATGCACTCAGAGTGATTGCCTTTTCATTTGTGCCTATGGTGACCTCGCTGATTTTTCCTGTGTTCTTTCAGGCTATCGGCTCGGCGTTTAAAAGTTCGGCTCTTACTGTGCTGAGGACTGTTGTGCTGTTTGTGCCGCTCGGTTGGGTGCTTGCACATTTCGGACTTGATGCCTTTTGGTTCACTTTTCCTATAACCGAGGTTATCACTACAACCGTTGGATTTATTATGTATAAAAAGAGCGGATTTGGCAAAAGACTCGTGCGGCGAGAGCAGTAAATTTCTTACAAATTACACAAATTGTAATTTTGTTGTTATTGACAAATTTCACATTATGTGGTATCATTAAAACAAATATAATCTTACAAGGAGTATGATTTTCTATGAAAAGAATTAAGACTATTGAAACTCGTGACCTTAAGAAAAGCGTAAAGACAGGCGGTTGCGGCGAATGTCAGACATCTTGTCAGTCAGCTTGCAAAACATCTTGCGGCGTTGCTAATCAGCAGTGCGAGAAGTGCCTCAGCGAGAAATAATTTAGCTGTGCAGTTTTGCATTAAAAAGGATTTTCAGCCGTTTCGCCTTTTGGAGAACGGCTTTCCTTTTGTCTATATATCAGTTTTGGAGAAAATATATGATACACCAGTATAAGTTAAACGGATATAACATAGTGCTTGATGTTTTCAGCGGCAGCGTTCATTGTGTTGATGACCTTGCGTATGATGTTATTGAAATGTACGAAAATTCCGATAAAGAAAATATAATCAAGGCAATGCTTGAAAAGTACAAGGATAACCCTGAGATTACAGCGGATGAAATTTCTGATTGCTATGATGATGTAACAGAATTAAAGGACAGCGGAAAGCTATTTACAACCGATAAATACGCAGACCTTGCCTTTGATTTTAAAAAGAGAAATACGGTTATAAAGGCGTTGTGCCTGCACATTGCCCATACCTGTAACCTCAACTGCGAATATTGCTTTGCAAGTCAGGGCAAATACCATGGTGACAGAGCCTTAATGAGCTTTGAAGTGGGTAAGAGAGCCATTGATTTTCTTATTGAAAATTCAGGCAGCAGAGTGAACCTTGAGGTTGACTTTTTCGGCGGCGAACCGCTTATGAATTTTGATGTAGTAAAGCAGATTGTCGCTTACGCAAGAAGTATTGAAAAGGAAAAGAACAAGAATTTCCGTTTTACTCTCACAACAAACGGTATGCTTGTTGATGATGATGTAATTGAATTTGCAAATAAAGAATGTCATAATGTTGTACTTAGCCTTGACGGCAGAAAAGAAGTACATGACCACCTTAGAAAAACCGTAAGCGGCAAGGGCAGTTACGATATTATTGTACCTAAGTTCCAGGAATTTGTTAAAAAGCGTGGCAATAAGGGCTATTATGTACGTGGCACTTATACCCACAACAATACAGACTTTACAAACGATATTTTCCATATGGCAGACCTCGGCTTTACCGAGCTTTCTATGGAGCCTGTTGTTTGCTCGCCAGATGATCCGTATGCGCTTACATATGATGATTTACCTGTTCTTTTTGAGCAGTACGAAATTCTTGCAAAGGAAATGCTCAAGAGGGAAAAAGAGGGCAGACCGCTCACTTTCTATCACTATATGATTGACCTTACAGGCGGCCCGTGCATTTATAAGAGAATTTCAGGCTGTGGCTCGGGTACTGAGTATATGGCTGTTACTCCATGGGGTGAGTTATATCCTTGTCATCAGTTTGTAGGTGACCCTAAGTACAGTCTTGGCAATATTTACGAGGGTGTTACAAACACCGAGGTGCAGGACGAGTTTAAACTCTGCAACGCTTACGCAAGACCGAATTGTAAGGATTGCTGGGCAAAGCTGTATTGCAGTGGCGGTTGTGCCGCAAATGCTTACCATGCGACAGGCTCAATTACAGGCATATATGAGTATGGCTGTGAGCTTTTCAAAAAGCGTATGGAATGTGCAATTATGATGAAAGTTGCCGAGGCAGAGCTTTAATAGAATTTTAGCGGTATGGGATTTCTCATACCGCTTTTTATGGTGATTTTATAAATGAACAGGATAATTGATTTTTTAAAGAAAGAAATTGTACTCAGCGTTTCGTTCGTGCTTGCGCTGATTTCAATGTTCTTTGTGCCGCCGAGTGAAAAATATTTTGATTACATAGATTTTCGCACACTCGGACTTTTGTTTTCGCTTATGACAATAATGGCAGGTCTAAACAAAATGGGAATTTTCCGACTGCTTGCGAAAAATTTGCTGAATAAGGCAAAAACAATGCGTGGTGTTACACTTTTGCTTGTTTTATTGTGCTTTTTCAGCTCAATGTTAATTACGAATGATGTCGCATTGATAACATTTGTGCCTTTTTCGGTTGTGCTTTTAAAACTTGCGAATAAGCAAAACAGAATGATATTTGTGGTAACGCTTGAAACGATAGCGGCAAACCTCGGCAGTATGCTCACACCGATTGGCAATCCGCAAAATCTATATTTGTTTTCGGCATACAATATGAGTATTTCAGATTTCTTTTATACGATTGCTCCGTGCGCAATGCTTTCATTAGGCTTGCTTGTAATTTTTTCGCTGTTTTCTGATAAATCGGAACTTGCAAATTTAGGCGACAGGGAAGAAGTTATCTTTGACAAAAGGCTTTTGACAATGTATGCCGTTCTTTTTGCAATAGCACTGCTAAGCGTATTCAGAGTGCTGAACTACATTGTATTGCTTGCGGTTGTAATAGTATTTGTGCTTATATTTGACAGAAAGGTGCTTTTAAAGGTGGATTACAGCCTCCTGTTTACCTTTGTGTTCCTTTTTATATTCATAGGAAATCTCGGAAATATAGCGCAGATAAACAGCTGGCTTTCTGAGATAGTAGGCGGAAACGAGGTAGTAGTAGGGGTGCTTGCAAGTCAGGTGTTCTCAAATGTTCCTGCCGCAATTTTGCTTTCAGGCTTTACATGCAATGCCACCGCTTTAATGATAGGCGTAAATATAGGCGGACTCGGCACATTGATTGCATCTATGGCGAGTTTAATTTCGTTTAAATTTATTCAAAAGGAAAGCGCAAGCATTGCAAAATACCTTGGTGTGTTTACATTGCTTAATGTGGTATTTTTAGCAGCAAATCTCGCTTTGTGGGTTGTTGTTAAATAATGCAAGCACCGACAAAACATAAAATTTAGGTCAACCCTTTTTAAAGGGTTGCGGGTTTGGGCTGAGACCATAAAATGATAAAAACGAACTTATTTTAAATAAAAAGTTTAAATTATATCATAGAATAACTAAACTTTAGATTTTTCAAAACTTTAGGAGTAAATAAAAGTTAAGACTAATGAGTGGCAGAGAGCAAGAAAGTTACACTTGAGTTTCAGTAGAGAAAATATACTTTAAAGGACGCAATAGTTTTCAGTTGTAGCTAATTTGCCCTTTAAAAGTGGCAAATTAGTAGTTTTAGTAGCGTAGCTTTTCTCCTTAGTTGCTTTCGCTTTTAAAGGCTTTCGCTATTATTTTTCAGCCACCAAACGGCAAGCCGTTTAGCTATCTTTAGATTGCGTAAAGAGAAAGCATTTGTTGGCGTTGCCCACACCCACAACCTTTGAAAAGGTTGACCAAACTTTTAACTTCGGGCGGAAAGTTTGAAATTTAACTTACTTTGTTTCCCGACCGATAATCCGTTAAACCATAATTTACCCCAACTTTTTATAAAGAACCAATTTTTCCTTAGTTAGTTGGCTGACTTTTAATTTAATATTCCTGCCTTATCGCAGCAAAAACCCCCACTCCGATTACTCAGAGTGGGGGTTTTATTAAGCATTAGCTGCTTTTGCTTGTTTTTCTTTTTCAGCCTGAGCTTTTTTAAGCTTAGTTCTCTTAATAACCTTAAGACGGCTGAATTCTTCTCTTTCTTTTTCATCAAGTGCGTCAGAAATAAACTTTACGGTTTCCTCAAACTTTGGAATCATAATGTTTTTAAGAGCGTTGGCTCTTTTCTGAGTTTTCTTGATTGATACTGCAAGTCGGTAAACACTGTTTTCTATCTCGGCAAGCTCGGCGGTAAGATACTTAACCTCTGTAAACTTTTCGTAGGTCTTATCTATACCGGAGTTTGTAAGTCGCAGTCCGTAGTGCAGGTAGGTCTGAGGTTTTTTCTCATCTATGGTGAGAATAGGAATTTCTACACCCATTACACTTCTTGAATCAAGTTTTAATGAGTCTTCCTCAGGAATCGTGTTTGAAAGGTCATCGCAAAAGCCGTTTGTAACATTGGCAGTCTGAAGTGCTATGTAAGCCTCTTCATATGCGTTGTCAATCTTTTCCTGAATTGCATTGGCGTGGTCAATAAGCGTCATCATCTCTCTTATGAGAATGTTACGCTTACGGTCAAGCAGTTCATAGCCGTTTTTGGCAAGAGCAAGCGACTTTTTGGTGTTCATCAGATTACCTTTTGTAGGTACAGCCTGTACAGCCATAAATGCTCAGCACTCCTTTCTGACGGTTTATTTCTCAACATAATATTTGTCAAGAATCTGATCGTCAACACGGTCAAGTTCAGATCTTGGCAGAGTAGAAAGCAACTCCCAACCAAGGTCAAGGCTCTGTTCGATACTTCTGTTTTCATTAAATCCCTGATTAACAAACTTTGATTCAAACAGTCTGCCAAATTCAATGTACTTTTTGTCGATAGGGGAAAGCTCCTCCTCACCGATAACAGATGCAAGTGAACGAGCGTCAATTACCTTTGCATATGACGCAAAGAGCTGGTTTGCAAGCGCCTGATGGTCGCCTCTTGTGTAGCCTTCACCGATACCGTCCTTCATAAGTCGAGAAAGTGACGGCAATACGCTTACAGGTGGGTAAAGTCCCTGTCCCTGTAATGAACGGTCAAGTACAATCTGACCCTCTGTAATGTAACCGGTAAGGTCAGGAATTGGGTGAGTAATATCATCATTAGGCATTGTAAGAATAGGAATCTGAGTAACAGAACCGTTCTTGCCTTTAATCATACCTGCACGCTCATAAAGTGATGCAAGGTCTGAGTAAAGATAACCAGGATAACCTTTTCTTGCAGGAATTTCACCCTTTGATGATGAGAACTCACGAAGTGCCTCGGCGTATGATGTCATATCTGTCATAATAACAAGAACATGCATCTCAAGCTCAAAGGCAAGGTACTCGGCAATAGTAAGAGCACATCTTGGTGTAAGTGTTCTCTCAATGATTGGGTCGTTAGAAAGGTTTAAGAGCATTACAACTCTTGAAAGTACGCCGCTTTCTTCAAAACTCTTTCTGAAGTATTCGGCAACATCTTTCTGAACACCCATTGCGGCGAATACAACGCAGAAGTTATTAGCATTTGCACCGCTGATTTTTGCCTGACGAACAATCTGTACCGCAAGGTCGTTGTGCTTCATACCTGTGCCTGAGAAGATAGGAAGTTTCTGACCTCTGATAAGTGTCATAAGTGTATCAATGGTAGAAATACCTGTGTTTATGTAGTTCTTAGGATAAATTCTTGAAACAGGGTTGATAGGTGTGCCGTTAATGTTAGCACGCTTTACAGGGAAAATATCTCCGAGTCCGTCAATAGGTCTGCCTGCACCGTCAAGTACACGACCGATGATTTCAGGAGAAAGAGGCATTTCCATTGGGTGACCTGTAAGTCTTGTCCTTGTATTTGTAAGGCTGATTCTTCTTGTGCCCTCAAATACCTGAACAACAATCTTTTCGCCCTCAATCTGTACGACACGGCCCTGTCTTACTGTGCCGTTTTCAAGGCGGATGTCAACAATTTCCTCGTTGGAAACGCCTTTTACTCCGTCAAGAACTATGAGTGAGCCGTTAATTTCTTTAACGCCGACATAATCTATAATCATTGTGCGTTTCCTCCTTACATAATTGAGTCAAGCTTTTCGTCAATTTCTTTGATATAATCATCAAAGAGCTCAGGCTTACTGTTAGGAATATCGTATTTCATCTTTGTGAGCTTATCAAACAAACCAAGCTCAATTACCTTTGAAATAGGGATTTCCTTTGCAACAACCTTCTTAGCCTTGTCATAAAGGTGAAGAATTGTTTTCATCATAAGTTTCTGCTTTTCAAGCGGAACATATGTATCGTCAGCATGGAAAGCGTTCTGCTGTAAGAAACCTACACGAACAACTCTTGCTGCCTCAATTACGAGCTTTTGGTCATCAGGAAGTACATCCGAACCAATGAGCTTTACGATTTCCATAAGCGAGCTTTCTTCCTGAAGAAGTGCACTGATTCTGTTACGATACTCAATAAAGTCTTTACCGAGGTTTTCCTCAAACCAAGGGTCAAGGTCATTGAAATATTCGCTGTAACTGTTCATCCAGTTAATAGCAGGATAATGTCTTGAATAAGCAAGCGACTTATCAAGTGCCCAGAAACAACGGGTAAATCTTTTTGTGTTCTGTGTAACAGGTTCGGAGAAGTCTGAACCCTGCGGAGAAACCGCACCGATAAGTGTTACAGAACCCTCTCCGCCTGAGAGAACTTCCGCACGACCGCCACGCTCATAGAACTCGGCAAGTCTTGACGGCAAGTAAGCAGGGAAGCCTTCCTCGGCAGGCATTTCCTCAAGTCGGCCTGAAATTTCACGAAGAGCCTCTGCCCAACGAGAAGTTGAGTCAGCCATCATAGCTACATGGTAGCCCATATCTCTGTAATACTCGCCAAGTGTAATGCCTGTGTAAATAGACGCCTCACGGGCTGCAACAGGCATATTTGATGTGTTGGCAATAAGTACGGTTCTGTCTGTCATAGGACGCTGTGACTTAGGGTCAATAAGCTCAGAAAATTCTTCAAGAACCTGGCTCATCTCGTTACCACGCTCACCGCAGCCTACATAAATAATAATATCAGCGTCGCACCATTTTGCGAGCTGGTGCTGTGTCATAGTTTTACCTGTACCGAAACCGCCAGGAATTGCGGCTGTACCGCCCTTAGCAATAGGGAAGAGAGAGTCAATAACTCTCTGACCTGTAATAAGCGGAATAGATGACGCAAGTCTGTCCTTTACAGGACGGGCAGTTCTGATAGGCCATTTCTGGCAAAGTGTAAGGTTGTGCTCAACACCGTTATCATCTTTAATAACAACAATTGTGTCAAAAAGCTTGTACTGACCGTCAGGCATAACCTTAGTTACAACGCCTGAAAGCTCAGGGTGAACCATAAGTCTGTGTTCAATGATTGGTGTTTCGGGGAGTGTAGCATAAATCTGACCGCCCTCAAGTCTGTCGCCGACTTTAACTTTGATTGTAACATTCCAGAGCTTTTTGTCATCAAGAGAAGATACCGATGCACCTCTGTCGATGAAAGCGCCTGCCTGTTCCTCAATAGCCTTAAGAGGACGCTCAATTCCGTCAAAAATATTATCAATAATTCCCGGTCCGAGAAGTACATTCATAGGTGCGCCTGTGCCTGTAACGATATCTCCCGGCTTAAGACCGGTTGTTTCTTCATATACCTGAATTGTGGTAAAATCAGAAGTTATACCGATTACCTCGCCGACAAGGTTCTGTTCACCTACATGAACCATTTCCATCATTTCAAAGCAATCAGCATCTTTTACGGTAACAACAGGTCCGTTAATTCCATAAATAACATTATTTTCCATTTGTATTACCATCTTCTTTCGGATAAAATCAAGAAGGTCAATTAGTTAAGAACGCTCAGACCTGAGTTCTCAATAAACCATTCTCTCTGTGCAGAGAGCTTTGTGTCGAGTGTTTCATCGGCAACAATTCTCATTGACTTACAGTAGCCTTTAAGTCCGCCTATTTTAATGGAATTGTCTGTAACAAGCTCAGCCGTTCCATGAAATACAGCGAGGATTTCTGTTGAATATTTCATATCCTTTTCGTTGATATACACAACGCAACGGTTATCTTCAAAAAGCTCTGCAATTTGTCTTGCACTATCAACAAGTTTTAATTTATATTCTTTTGTTTCAGTGTATTTATTTAGCTTTTGTGCAGCCATTTCAAATACATCGTCAGTCATTTTTGCTCTTTCTCTAAAGAGTTTTTTCTGACTTTCCTGAACAAGTCTTGCAAGTTTGCTTGTTTCTACATACTTTTTAGCCTCAAGCTGCTGCTGTATGTATTTTTCACTGTCACGCTTGCCGTTTTCTTCGGCTTTCTTGAGCTTTTCTTCCTTTAAAAGCTCAACTTCAGTATTGGCAATAGACTTTTGTTCTTCGGTATATCTTTGTATAGCTTGCAAAAAGTTATCAGTTTTTGTGGTATTTTCCATATTAATAACCTCTCAGCTCATTCAGAGTTTTACGCCGATAGCGTCCTGAACATATTTTGTGATACTGTCTTTGGTGCGTCCGTTGCCATGGCGGTCGGGGATTTCTACAATCAAAGGCTTTTTACGGTTGAGCTTTAGGTCATAGATAAGGTCAGGGCAGAGAGAAACAAGAGTTTCTGTCATAAGAATAACAGCCACATCTTCTCTCTCCATAGCCTTAGTAAGCTCTCGTGTAACCTCTTCCTCTGTATGAACCACAACGCCGTCAATACCTGCAAAACGCATACCCATTTTTGTATCAACATTATCGCTTATAAGAAAAAATTTCATTTTTCGTCATATCCTTTATTTCTTCAATTAGCTGAAGAGAATCAAGATTGAGATAAGCATACCGTAAAGGGCAACACCTTCACCAAGAGCAACGAAGATAATTGCTTTACCAAATGCCTTAGGATCTTCGCTTGTTGCGCCGATAGCTGCAGGAGCTGCGTTACCTACGGCAATACCACCGCCGATACATGAAAGACCAACTGCGATAGCTGCGCCGATATATGCAAAGCTCTTAGATGACTGCTGAGCAACCTGTACTGCCTCTGAAACTGTATTTGCATCTGCTGCGCCTGCTACGATTGGGCAGAGAAGGCAAATTGCAAATACTGCTGCGAATGAAGCAATCTGCATTAAAACTGTTTTCTTTCTGTTGTGACCTTTTTCGTAAGCCTTTACAGCTACAACTACTGATGCTACAAGAAATACAACAGGGAGTGCCAACATAACTAAATTTAAGATGCTCATAATGATTTACCTCCAAAAAATAAATAAACAATAAAATATATAATTAAATTTTATCTGAAATAAAATTTAACCGTTTTGTGTAAGTTTTAGCTTGACAGGCTCGTATGGTCTGCCTTCGCCGGAATAGAAACGGCTGAAAAGCTCGTAATATTCAAGTCTTAATACCTGAATTGCAACAAGGAGAGCCTCAAGTACCATTACTATAACATTACCTACTACAACGATTGGCCAGTAGGCAATAGGACCTGCGGTTTCTGCAAGAACAAATACAACCATCATCATACCTGCGTGAACAAGAACGAATGCGCCTACACGCAAGAAACTCATTGTGTTTGTTACATAGCTCAAAAGAACTTCTATTGATTCAAAAATATTTTCAACAATGTAGTCCTTCCAGCTTTCGGGTTTCCAGTCAGGTTCTCTGTTTACCAATCCGCCAAGCGGTTCGGCAAAGAAAATTAAGATAAACGGAATTACAATCAGGCAAATAATGTAAGGAGCGCTGAATACAGGGAGTCCAAACAAAAGCTGACCTGCAATGCCGAATACTATTGCACTGTAAAAAATTATACCTGCTACACCGCTCGTGCTGAACAATGCTCTGCCGTAGTCCTTTTGACGGATTGATGTGTAAACATTAAGACACATTGCAATAATCAAGAGGAACACACCGATTCCGATAGCCACAAGAATAATCTTGGTTGCCATTTCGGAGCTCATAACCTCAATCGGCTTTTCTTCAAGTCCGAAGAGAGCCTTATACATTGGGTCGAGCAAATGCTCAAATCCGAACACACTGCCGAACACAAGTCCGAAGAATGCAGATGAAATACCGCATGGTGCAAGTATTTTACCGATTGCCATCTTTTTGATTTTATACATTAATATACCTACAATGGTAAGGCAGATACCCTGACCTACATCGGCAAACATAATACCGAATATAATAATGTAAGTAATTGCTACAAAAAGTGACGGGTCAATTTCGTTGTATTTTGGCACGCCGTACATTGAGGTGTAGAACTCAAACGGTCGTGCAAGGAAACAGTTTTTAAGTTTTACAGGCGGAGATTTTTTAATCTCGTTCTTTGCGTCTGAAAATTCAACTGTAACACTTCTATGCTTGCAAAGTCGTTTTTTAAGCGGTTTTGCAAATTCGGTCGGCACCCAGCCTACAATGATAAAGCTCTTGTTGTACTGCAAAGCCTTTGTTCTGATGGTTGAGTACATTGAAAGCTCCTCAAGCTTTGACAAATATTTTAAAATCCTTTCTCTGTTCATTGAAAGATAATCGTCAATACGCTTTTCGGTATCTTTGTAAACATCCTCAAGGTGGGGAATAAGTGCCGTAAGTTTTTTCATATGCAGAGTTGGCGTTGAATTAACACCGATTATGTCACATCTCTCAAAGAAAAGACTTGAAAAAACTCTGTCAATTTCTTCTGTCTTATCAGCCGGAGCAAGATAAACGCCCCAATAATAAGCTTTATCTTCTGTACACACCGAAAAATCAATATAAGGGTCATCCTTATAACTTTCCAGTTTTACATAGCTGTCTTTAGGAAGTCTGCCGAATCTTGCATTTACATATTTAAGCTCAAGCAGCTTTTCTATTTCAATGTCAAGTCCGACAAAGTGCTTGGTTTCGTCAAGGTTTTGCTTAGCCTCAAGCAACTGCTCGGCGGCAAAATCTCTGTCTTCGACAAGTTCGTTTAGTTCATCGCAAATCTTGTTGCAAAACAATTGAATATCCTGATATGTCGGATTAAAATTGCTTACATCGACAAGCGGAAATTGCCTTTTTGTAAGTCCTAACGACGCCTTGAGGTTAGTGAGATGTTCGGCATAGATATTTTTTGTCTGAAGATGCGAAAAGCCTTGGGTGTTGTTGTAAAAAACAGACACTTCATCGGGGTGAAATACACCCGACTCACCCAATACGGTAATTACATCGTCAATCTCATCCATAAAGCCGATTATGTTAACAGCTTGCATGGTTGATACAGCCAAATAAAATCACCTCTTTGTTAGTGGTACTGCTTACTTATACAATAAGCAGGGACTGTATTTTTTTTGAATCAAGTTTGTATCGTGTACCTTCAATCAAGGTTATGATATTCATAAGCTCGGTTTCGGCAACGAACATATATGAAATCATTACAACAGAAGGGTTGTTTGAGAAATACATATTCTTTCTTGCAAGCTTGTATTTAACTCTCGGGCTGATGTCACTTGCGTAAACATAACCGATTTGCTCAATCATCTTGCCTGTATGGGTTTCCTGCATTACGGAGAAAACTTCTCCGGAGGATTCCGCACTGCACATTCTGTCAATGATTTTTTCGCTGATACCTGAGAAAGGGTAGAGCAGATTACTTTTTATTTGCTCAGGTGAAAGGTTATAGTATTTTTTAAGTCTTAACACACGAGAGAAGTTGTTGTAATCATTAATTACTGTAAAAAGCTCCATAAGCTCTCTTCTTTCAGTGCCTTTGGTCTTGCTTTTTATAACCTTTTTAAGATTTGAGAAAACAAAAGTATAAAGGTCGTTTTCAATATCCGAAATCGGCAAAAGATTATTTTCATCAGGCTGATACTTGGTGAAAATCTGCGCATACTTTGTGTTGCTTAAAACAGAGAGAAACTCATCATAGTTTCTTGCAAGCGCAAGTTTTTGCAGGTCAATCTCTGTGTGCTTTGAAAAATATGTCGGATACTGATAAATGAACTTTTCAGTAGATGAAGTATTCAGCAAAGTGAGAAAGCGCATTATCTGCTCAATCTCGGTTCTGCTTATAACATATGCTGAAAAGCCGGTGCTCATTTGTGAATCGTATCTGCAAAGCGAGTCAAACTCATAGAAAAGATGCTGTCTTAAAAGAATCTCAAGTCTGCCACGGTGAACATCACGCTCATTTACATCACGCAATGCCTCCGCATAGTGAGTATAAGACTTCAGGTAGGACATAACCTCTGCCACACTGTTTGAGTTAAGCAGGTTGTTGTAGTCCTTTTCGGTGAGCCTTTTGCCAAACTTTGCTCTTGCCTTTGTAAGCACCGCAAACGAAGTGGAAGACACAGCTTTCGCACCTCCTTTAAAATAATATGCTTAATAAATGGATAGTTATCCGATTGTACGCTTAGCAATTTCATCTGACCATTTGTCAGCGTTTGCCTCGAAATCAGACTTAAGTTTAATTAAAACAGATTTATGTTTCTGACGGGTATCCTGCCACTGATGACGGATATCTTTGTCAATATAAGCACTCTGTCGCTCAATGGTTTCTTCAGCCTTTGACATATAGGAATCATAGATTACCTTTGCCTGAGCGTCGATTTCCTTAGCAAGAGCTTCTTTGTTTTTCTGATTTTCTTCATCGAAGGCTTTTGCCTCGGCGTCTGCCTCAACAATCTGTTTAATCATATCCTTCAAAAAATCACCCCCTGAGTTTAGTTCTTGAGAGCCTGAAGCGGTGCAGGAATTCTTCCTCCTCTGTTGATAAATTCGGCAGGCGAGCCTTTTCTGAGCGGCATTACAGGGCCATAGCCGAGAAGTCCGCCAAAGTTAAGAGTTTCGCCGGCTTTCTTACCAATAGCAGGAATAAGTCTGACAGCGGTTGTCTTAGTGTTTACCATACCGATAGCGGCCTCATCTGCAATAATAGCAGAGATAACCTCGGCACTTGTGTCACCCGGTACAATAATCATATCAAGGCCAACTGAGCAAACGGCTGTCATAGCTTCAAGCTTAGTTATGTCAAGATATCCGTTTTCAGCTGCATAAATCATACCTGCGTCCTCAGACACCGGAATAAAAGCACCGCTGAGTCCGCCAACATGTGACGAGGCCATTACGCCGCCTTTTTTAACAGCATCGTTGAGGAGAGCAAGAGCAGCAGTTGTGCCGTGACATCCGCATACTTCAAGTCCCATTTCTTCAAGAATATGTGCAACACTATCGCCGACTGCCGGTGTAGGTGCAAGTGAAAGGTCAACAATACCAAAAGGTACGCAAAGTCTTTTGCTTGCTTCTTTTGCTACAAGCTGACCCATTCTTGTAATTTTAAATGCGGTTTTCTTAACCATATCGGCGATTTCGGCAATATTTTTGCCTTCGCCGCCCTTAGCAAGAGCAGCTCTTACTACGCCGGGGCCTGAAACACCGACATTGATAACGGTATCAGCCTCGCCGACACCGTGGAAAGCTCCTGCCATAAACGGGTTATCCTCAGGAGCGTTGCAGAATACTACAAGCTTTGCCGCGCCGATACAATCACGGTCTGCGGTAGCCTGTGCAGCCTCTACCACTGTTTTACCCATCATTTTAACTGCGTCCATATTGATACCGGCTTTTGTTGAACCGATATTAACCGAAGAGCATACAAAATCGGTTGTGGCAAGTGCCTCCGGAATACTCTCGATAAGCGCATAGTCACCGCTTGCAAAACCTTTTTGAACAAGTGCGGAGTAACCGCCGATGAAGTTTACGCCGAGTTCCTTAGCAGCCTTGTCGAGTGCGTGAGCAAATTTTACAACCTTTTTGCTCTGACACGGTGCAGCCACCATTGCGATAGGTGTAACAGAAATTCTTTTATTTATAATAGGAATACCGTACTCCCTCTGGATATCCTCGCCTGTTTTAACGAGGTCCTTAGCAGAACGGCAGATTTTGTCATAAACCTTAGTGCAGGCTTTATCAATATCATCATCAATACAGTCTAAAAGTGAAATGCCCATTGTAATTGTTCTTACATCGAGATTTTCGTTATCAATCATATTGATAGTTTCAAGTATATCTTTTGTTTCGAGCATAGGTGTTTATCCTTTCAATCCATATTTAAGGGCAAATTAAATTCTGTGCATACTGTTGAATATATCTTCGTGCATTACATGAATCTTAGTAGCAGTAGCCTCTCCGACTGCGTCAAGGTCAGTTCTGAGCTTTTCAAAATCAATCTTTTCCTCGTTGAATTCAATAAGCATAACCATTGCAAACATATCCTGAAGAACGCTCTGTGTTACCTCAACGATATTTGCGCCGTCGGCAGCGCAGGTAGCTGATACCTTTGCAAGTATTCCGACTGTGTCCTTACCGATTACTGTAATAATAGCTTTCATAAGTTACCTCCGTGTTTTGCAAGAAACGAATTTTATTCTTGCAAAAGTATTGTATGATTGTTTTATATCACTACCCTATTATATAACTAAAACCCGATAAAGTAAAGCCTTATATTGCATAAATTTGGCGAATATGGTATTATTTATTACGGAGGGCTGATAGCTATGATTTTATGTGATGTTCACACTCATTCAAACAATTCATTTGACGCAGAAAGCTCGGTTGAAGAAATGTGTAATTCTGCCGTAAATAAGGGATTTTACGCAATAGCAATAACCGACCATTGCGAAGCACCTTTTATGAAGTTCGGCTATAATGAAGAATTTGGAGATTTTAACGAGAAAATCCCGATGTCTTATTTGCAGACAAAAAAAGCTCAGGCAAAATACAGACAAAAAATCAAGGTTTTATGCGGAATAGAGCTCGGTGAGCCTATGCACGATCCGGAATGTACCGAAAAAGCACTTTCTTTTGGCGATTTTGACTTTGTTTTAGCATCTTTGCACAATTTAAAAAATATGGAAGATTTCTATTTTATCGACTTTAATAATTGTAATATTTCCGAAATTTTGAAATTATATTTTAATGAACTTGCAGAAACAGCAGCCTTTTCTGACTTTGACAGCCTTGCTCATCTTACATATCCTTTAAGATATATTTTTGAAACAACAGGGGAATATCCCGACCTGACGCCGTATCAGGATGTAATTGATGATATTTACAAAACTCTGATTTCAAATAAAAAAGCGCTTGAGATAAATACCTCGGGTTTGTTTAAACCAATCGGAAGAACCTTGCCTGATGAATTTCAGCTCAGGCGTTATTATGAACTTGGCGGCAGGATGATTACTCTCGGAAGTGACGCACACACAAGCAGTGCAGTCGGCAACGGAATAGAGGAGGGCATAAGACTTGCACATAAGTGCGGATTTAAGTCGTATACTATCTTTGAAAAGCGCCGCCCGATTACTATACCGATAGAATTTTAATTAAACTATATCGTATATTTTAATAGATATTGTGTTGTTTATCATATTATAACGCAAGTTGAAAATATTTCAAGCGCTAATTTTAGCTATGGTGTGCATTAATAGACACAAAGTAAATAAAATTCTAATAAATGCCGTAAAAGCAAACAAAAAAACAGACATTTCTCAAAAGTTGGAAATGTCTGTTATATTTTAGCTTAAAAGATTAAATTTTAATTATAAAGTTTTAGCAAGCTCTTTTATGTATTCTCTGAGCTGGTCTTTTGTTTCGGGGTGTTCAAGACCTACTTCGATTTGTGCCTGAAGAATACCGAACTTGTTGCCCATATCGTATCTTCTGCCCTCGAACTCAACGGCAGTCATACCCTCGGTAATTGCAATTTCACGCATTGCATCTGTAAGCTGAATTTCACCGCCTGCACCCGGCTTTGTTCTCTCAAGAATTTCAAAAATCTCGGCAGGGAGTACGCATCTGTCTATGATAGAGTAGAGCGAAAGCACCTCCTCGGGTGTCTGCGGCTTTTCTTTCATATCTGTGCATTTGAATACATTATCATAAATATGCTCTACCTTGAGTGAGCCGTACTTGTGAATGTCTTTAGCGTCAACCTTTTTAACGCCGACAACACCCTTGCCAAACTCGCCGTAGTGCTCAATCAGCTGACCAATAGCCGGCCTTTCACCAATAATTGCGCCGTCACCGAAAAGTACCGCAAACGGCTCGTTGCCTACAAATGACTTTGCCTTTAATATTGCGTGTCCCAAGCCTTTCATTTCCTTTTGGCGAATGAAAGTGATGTTGGCAAGATTGGAAATCTCTCTTACTGTCTTGAGAAATTCGAGTTTGCCGCTTTTTTCAAGGTTTGCCTCAAGTTCTGGAGATGCGTCAAAGTGGTCTTCAATAATGCCCTTTCCTCTGTTTGTAACAATGAGAATATCAGTGATACCTGCCGCAACAGCCTCTTCAACTATATACTGAATTGTTGGCTTGTCAACGATAGGCAGCATTTCTTTAGGCATTGATTTTGTTGCAGGAAGAACTCGTGTGCCAAGTCCTGCCGCCGGAATAACTGCTTTTGTGATTTTCATATTATCCTCCGAAAATTTGTATTAAACGAACAGTGGCATATAGATGATTGCCAGAAATACAATTGTTGCCACAACTGCCATGGCAAGGTTTACACCACCCTTGTTTTCTATCTGCTCGTTGATTGTAGATTTTGTTTTGAGTGATTCCTCTTCTGATTCTTTGTCAAAACTTGCTGCGTATTTTTTGATTGAAGAAATCTTCTTTATGCAGTGCTTGTAGTACATTCTGTTGGTTCTGAATCCGCAGATAAGCATAACGGCTAATCTGATTGCCCCGAGAATGTAGGGAATAGAAAAGTAAAAAATATTTGTAGATGACATACCGCTGAACAAATCACTGAAATTTGCACCGCTGTATGTTCCCTGCAGTAATGCGCTGTAATTATCAATATAAATGTTGTAAGCCTCTGTAAATTCAGGTGTTGACTGAATAATTAAAGTGCCGGCAAGCAGAGCGATTACAATTACCGATACAAAAATGCCGATTGCATACATTTTTCTGTAAAGCATATAAGCGCCCGGCAAAATAGCCGATACAAAGCTGAAACGGGATTTATTGGTTCTCATAATCGAGCCGAAAACACGCATAAAATAATTTGTGTTTTTTCCAACAAATTTTGAAACCTCGCCTGCGGTAACATCATCGGCGATTTTTTCATCGGCCTTAAAGCCTGCCATCGGGTCAAAAGCTATAAAAGGTATGCCGCCGTTTTGCTGAGGCTGACCAAAAGGAAAACCGTTTGCCTCAGGCGGTACATTTGTGTTGTTTGCGGAATTATTGCTTTGATTGTTATCCTTTAGTAAAGGAGCGCCGCAGTGCTCGCAGTAAAACAAGGTGCTGTTATTTGGATGACCGCATACCTGACAAATCACTTCAGACTCGCAGTCGGCATTTTCGTCGCCGCTGTTATCTGAATTATTGCTTTCCTGAAAATTTTCAAAAGAAAAATCGTCTGAGTGTTTATCGTTATAGCAGCACTTTCCTTCTTTTTCCCAACATTCTCTATGGTGCGGTGCGCCGCAATCGGGACAAACTACTATATCATCGCTCTCTTTGAACTGCTTGTTGCAAACAGGGCATTTATATTTATAAAAATCCATAATTGCCTCCGGGTATTTTTATACAATCTAATTATAACAAATAATCTTATTAAATGCAACTGAAATTTGCTTGAATTATTTTATTTTGATGTGCGATTTGTGAATATTATTATTTGTTTGCAAAAGGAATATATTTATATATAAAACATTGTATTAAATTGTTGATTATGATATAATAAAGATGATTAGTGACTTTAAGCAAGGAGGATTGCTTGTGAATGACAAAATAACATTTCAAGTGGAAACCTTTGGTGCAATGAATCTTGCAATGCAGCAAAACTATGTTCCGCTTGTACGAAATATATTGATAAAAAATAACAGTGACGAGGAAATTAAAAATGTGATTTTAAAAATTTCCTTTGAGCCTGAATTTGCAAAGGAATATACCCATACGGTAGATGTTCTGCCTGCGCATACCGAGGTGGAGGTAAGTCCCGTAAAAATTGTGCTGTCAACTGAATTTTTATTTTCTCTTACCGAAAGAATGGTAGCTCAGCTGAGTGTTGAACTTTGGTGCGATGACGAGCTTATCAGCAGTGACTCCACAAATATAGATCTGCTTGCGTTCGACCAGTGGACAGGCTGTTTCCTTATGCCTGAGCTGATATCGGCATTTGTTACGCCAAACCACCCGACAGTATCTAATATGCTGTCAAAAGCAAGCGAGTATATGGCAAAGTGGGGCAAACGCCCTAAGATTACAGGCTATCTTACAAGAAGTGCAGATGAGGTAAAGGTACAGATGGCGGCTATTTATGCGGCTTTGCAGTCACAAAATATTGTATACAACAATGTTCCGCCGAGCTACGAAAGATTAGGTCAGCGTGTGCGGCTTCCGTATTCCGTAATTGAGAACAGGCAGGGCACTTGCCTTGACCTTGCGGTTACATATGCCTCTTGTCTTGAGGCGGCAGGCTTGCATCCTTTAATAATGTTTGAAAAGGGACACGCATATTGCGGCTGTCGCCTTGAAGAGGAAACCTTTGCCGATTGCGTGATTGATGATTATTCGGCTATCGATAAGCGCACAGTCAGCGGAAACGAAGATATTTTGCTTGTTGAGTGTACTGATTTTACGGCAAGTAAGAATGTTGATTTTGACAAAGCCGTAAAGCATGGCAAAGACAATCTCCTTGATTCGGGTAGCTTTATTTGCGCTGTTGATGTACGGCGCTCAAGGGCAGGCGGTCTTAGACCTATTCCGCAGAAAATAGCCAACAATCAGTTTCAGGGCAGTGCGGGTTCGGATACTCCTATGCCCGATTATCAGGCAACAGCACCTCAGGCACTCAACAGGTCGCAAATAGGAGTAATAGATTACGAGGAAGGCTCACTTTCAAGAGTTCAAATGTGGGAGCGAAAGCTGCTTGATTTCAGCTTAAGAAATTCACTTTTGAATTTCAAGATTACTAAGACCGCTTTGCCGCTTTTAACTTATGACCTCGCCTTGCTTGAGGATAGCCTTTCGGACGGAACTTCATTTGCAATCAGAGAGCTGCCGAGCGAATGGACAAGGTCGCTTAGAGATGCAAGACTGTACGAGATTGAAAACGAAAACGACCTTGCAACCAATATTGCAAGGGAAGAATTTAAAAGCAAGCGAATTTGCGCCGTAATGCACGCAGAAGAGCTTGAAAAATCACTTAAAAATATTTACAGAACCACAAAAACAAGTCTTGAGGAAAACGGCTCAAATACCCTTTTCCTTGCACTCGGATTTTTGAAGTGGTATGAAAGCGACATTTCTGAAAAGCCACGCTATGCTCCGCTTATTATGATTCCTGTCGAGCTTGTGAAAAGCTCACACAACAAAGGCTATGTTTTAAGGAGCAGACAGGAAGAAACACAGATTAATGTTACATTAATAGAGTATTTGAGGCAGATATTCGAACTTAAAGTGCCGAGCCTTGACCCACTTCCCGAGGACGAGCATGGCACAGACATTCCGCTCATTTTCAATACAATACGCAACTGTATTCTTGACAAAAAGCGTTGGAATGTTGTAGATACAGCCTGCCTCGGTCAGTTTTCGTTCGGTCAGTTTGTAATGTGGAATGACCTGAGAAATCGTGCTGACGAGCTGAAACAAAACAAGGTTGTGTCGGGACTTATAGACAAGAAAATTATTGTTGAGCACGAAGAAAATCCGCTCAAGGTTACAGACCTTGACGAACGCATTGCGCCTGATGATTTGGCTATTCCGCTTAGCGCCGACTCATCACAGATGCTCGCCATTGCAGAGGCGGCAAAGGGCAAGAGTTTTGTACTACACGGCCCTCCGGGAACAGGCAAGTCGCAGACCATTACAAACCTTATTGCAAATGCGCTTTATCATGGCAAGTCTGTACTTTTTGTTGCGGAAAAAATGGCGGCTCTCAATGTAGTTCAGCACAGACTTGAAAATATAGGACTTGCGCCGTTCTGCCTTGAACTTCACTCCAACAAGGCAAGCAAGAGCAGTGTGCTTTCTCAGCTTGAAAAAAGTCTTGAGGTAGGCAGAATCAAGCACCCCGAAAAATACAAGGCATCGGCAGACAGACTAAAAGCTATGCGTGCAGGTATGAACGGTGTAATTGACGGACTTCACAAAAAACACGACAGCAATATTTCAGTTTATGACGCAATAGAGCAGTATGAAAGCTATGCGGATTTTAAAAATAAAGTTATTATTCCGCAGGAGCTTGTGAGCAGTATAACCGAAGATAAAATAGATTTGCTTTCATCGTATATCACAGGCTATGCAAATTCGGTTGACGCAGTGGGTGATATCGTAAATAATCCGCTTAAAGATATTTCTCTTACGGAATATTCTATACCGCTCAGAGAGCAGATTTACTCTCAATCGCTTAGCTTGCTTAATCTTTACAGCAACGCAAAAGCAAGCATTGATAAAATCTCTGACGGCCTAAATCTTAATTATAATTACAGCGAAAAGAATATTGCAGACCTTTTAAATCTTTGCAAGACCTTGCTTATAAATTCTGCCTTTTCTCCCACACTTATTCTTGACAGCAACTACAACTCTTTGGTTCAAAAGCTCAATGCACACTACAATAATACTTGTGCCGAGAATAACGAAAGCCAAGAGCTTGAAAAGGTATTTACAAGCGGCATATATCAGTTTAATCCGGTTCAAGCGCTCAACGATTGGAACGCCGCACAGTCGAGTTGGATTTTGGGCAGAATTTCAAAGCAGAAAAAACTGTTGAAAGATATTTCGCAGTATTGCATTATTCCTAATGCCGTTACCAAGGAAAATATTACCGAGTGGTATCAGCGACTTATCAGCTTTAATAAATTGCATAGCGATAATGTAAAAAGCGCTAACGAGCTTTGCTTTATTTTAAACGAATTGGGCGCTGATTTTAAAAATGCTATTGATAAAACCAATGCTGTTTACAATGCGCTTATGCCTTATAATGATTACGAAAAGAGGGCAATACTGTCATCTGTTTCAAGAGTTAATCTTTCACAGCTTAGTTTTGACGCAGGTTGTGTTGAAAATTATTTGCTGAAGTGGAAAGTTTTTGCCGATACGGTAAAGGTTAATTTACACGATGCACAGAACGCAGACCTTTTCAAAGAGTCGAATAACATACTTGAAAATCTAAGCCAAAATATTGACAAACTCTATGCTGTTACCGAGTATAACGCAAACAGGGAAAAGCTCAGAAACGAAAACCTTGAGTGCATTTGCAACGCTGTTGAGAGCGGTGTTCTTGATAAATCGGACGCAGTAAGCGCATTTAAGTGTAATATTTACTATGCCCTTGCGCTTAAATATATTTCGTCTGACGAAAGCCTAAGCACATTCAGAAGTAACAGCTTTGAGCAGACAATAAAGGAATACCATTCATTAATAGACGAGTATTCTCAGCTTACTGTTCAGGAGCTTGTGGCAACCTTGTCGGCGCAAGTGCCTGTATCGGGTTCGGCAGGCGCATCATCTTCCGAACTTGGTTTACTTAAAAGAGCCATTAAGAGCAACGGCAGGGCAATATCTATAAGAAAGCTGTTTAATGAAATTCCGGCATTGCTGCGCAGACTTTGCCCGTGTATGCTTATGAGCCCGATTTCGGTTGCTCAGTATATTGACCCGTCATTCCCTAAGTTTGACCTTGTAGTATTTGACGAGGCGTCACAGCTGCCTACAAGCGAGGCGGTAGGTACTATTGCAAGGGGCGAAAATGTGGTAGTAGTCGGAGATCCAAACCAGCTGCCACCTACAAGTTTCTTTAAGTCGAACCGCATTGATGAAGAAAATATTGAAAACGAGGATCTCGAAAGTCTGCTTGATGATTGTCTTTCTATTTCTATGCCGCAAATGTACCTCAAATGGCATTATCGTTCTCGCCACGAAAGCCTTATTGCATACAGCAATATTAAGTATTATGACAATAAACTTTATACCTTCCCGTCACCAAACGACAGGGTATCGGCAGTTAAGCTGATACACATTGACGGCTATTACGATAAGGGCGGCACTAAGCAGAACAAGGCAGAGGCAGAGGCTGTTGTAAACGAGATTATCCGCAGACTTTCAGACGAAGAGCTGCGCACAAAGAGCATAGGTGTTGTTACATTCAATGTTATTCAGCAGAATTTAATTGAAGATATGCTCGCAGATGAATTTTCAAAGCACCCCGAACTTGAAAAATTCGACAGCGAGTCGGCGGAGCCTGTATTTGTTAAAAACCTTGAAAATGTGCAGGGCGATGAGCGAGATATAATTCTTTTCTCTGTCGGATACGGCCCTGATAAAAACGGCAAGGTTTCTATGAATTTCGGCCCTCTAAATCGTGACGGCGGCTGGCGCAGACTTAATGTAGCAATTTCAAGAGCAAGGTACGAAATGATAGTTTATTCAACCCTTACTCCTGAGCAGATTGATTTGTCACGCACAAGGGCGCTCGGTGTTGAGGGACTTAAAGGCTTTTTGAAATTCGCAGGTCAAAACAGAAATATAGCCGTTTCAGACGGTACGGTTTCATCAACTGCCAACAACAGTGTAGTTACTGAAATCGCAGCGGCAATCGAAAAGCTCGGCTATAAAGTAAACTGCAATATCGGCTGTTCGGAATATAAGATAGACATTGGCATTGTAGATCCCGAAAATTCCGACAACTATTTGCTCGGCATACTTGCCGACGGCGAAAACTGCAAAAATTCCGCAACTTCAAAGGACAGATTTGTTTTACAGCCCGATGTGCTTGCAGGTCTTGGCTGGAAAATTATGCGTGTTTGGACTCTCGACTGGCTTGATAATTCCGCTCGTGTTATCGACAAAATAAAGTCGGAAATCGAAAATGCCGTTGCCGATAAAAATACTAAGCACGAAGTCGGCGAACAGAACAAAGCCAAAACCTTTGAGTTTGAAAAACTCGACACCTCTTCATTTGAAAACTGCAGAATGAGAAAGTACGAAGATGTGAATATACCGATTTTCGGCAATTCAGACAGCTTTTATGCGGCATCGGCAGAGGTGGATATTCAAAAGCTGATGTTTAAAATCATTTCCGCACAAGCACCTATAAGCAAAAAATCCTTGTATAAAAGCGTGCTTTCGGCCTACGAAATTTCTCGCTCGGGCAACAGGGCAGAGGCAATCCTCGACAGAGTTCTCGGCAGAATAATGCACTTTGAAACCTCAGACAACGGCGTGCTTTTTGTATGGCAGCCTGAACAGAAACCCGAGGAATACGATATTTACAGGGTATCTGAGCAACCCGAAAACAAGCGCAGCATAGATGATATTTCTTCAAACGAAATATTAAATGCCTCAAAAGATGTGCTTTGCGAGCAGGGTTGTATGAATAAAAACGACCTTATAAAAGAAACCTCTAAGAAGTTTGGCTTTAACCGTACAGGCAATTTGATTGACATAACAATCGGATATGCTGTTGACAGCGCAATTACCAAGGGCGAATTGAGCGCTATGCCGGACGGAAAAATTACGGATAAAACATAATTATATTGCGATAGGGGAATTATAATGCCTGATAATACAGAAAATATTTTTCAGCAAAATCTTAATGAAAAAGCGCCGCAACCGGGCACAGTATTTTTTATTCATTTATTGTTTGAAGAAAAATGCGAAATGCCGCAGCAAACGGAAATTAATAAAATAATGGAAAGGCATCTTGGAAAGACCGAATGTTTTTCTTATGATAAAGCATCGGCAAGCTTTATTCCAAAAAATTATATAGCTCATTTTAAAGACGCAGATGTTAATCCGCAGCTTATAATTACCGAATGTACGGAAATTGAAAAACCGCTTTTAAATGATTTTGAAATAGCACAGTTAAACGATTGTACAAACGCAAGTGAAATTCTGAAAGAGTGTAAGTATCAAGTATTGGGAATGGATATGTTGGCAGCCGGCCTTGACTATAAAGAAAGAGCAAATATGTCTGTTGAATTTATCGAGGCTCTCGCTGAGATTTTCCCTGACTGCAAGGCTTTTGTTTTCGATAATTCACACAAAATGTTATCAAGAGAAAGTATTGTTGCCTGTAATCTTCCTGTGGAGCAAAGGTTTATTTATTATGCTGTCAATGTAAGATTTTTTAACATTGAGGGAACTGACGATATGATAGTAGATTCTGTGGGAATGAGCACTTTGTGGCTTCCTGATGTTCAGTATCATTTTAATACCTTAAATCCAAACAGTGTTGTATATCACGCATATAGTGTTCTTTGCTATATTTATGATAACGAATGTCCGATAAAAAGCGGTGACTGCGTAGACGGACTTGAAAACGATGAAATGAGTAAAAATGTTCAATGGAATGTTCAGTATGAAGAATCGTTAATTCAGCCTGTCAGAGAAGTTCTTGATGTTAATACGGGAAAATATGCGTCAGGAAACAGAGAATAAATTATTTATGTAATTGTCCCTTATTATAAAAAACAGTTTACATTTATCGGCTGATTTGTTATAATAAAATAGTATGTAAAATAGTAATCTGATTTTTAGAGCTATATATCAAATTAAGACAGGAATGGTATATTTTATGGTACAATTTGAGGAATTATTGTTAAAGGTTCAGGCACTTAAACCTGAAATTGACGATTTGTCAGACGCTCTCGGTATGAAAGGTATGCTTTCGGAAATTCAGCAGCTTGAGCTTAAAGCTACCGAACCGGGATTTTGGGACGATGTAGAAAAATCTCAAAAAGTTTTACAGCGTACAGGCACACTTAAAGGTAAGGTTGAGGCTTATGAGGCTTTGGTGGCTAAGTATGAAGATACCTGCGCTTTGATTGAACTTGCAAATGAGGAAGAGGATCTTTCACTTCTTGAAGAGGCTGAAAGCGAGGCAGAGGGAGTAAAGGCAAGCCTTGAAAAGCAAAGACTTCAAACTCTCCTTACAGGCGAATATGATAAGAACAATGCAATTCTTACTTTCCACGCAGGTTCGGGCGGTACAGAGGCCCAGGACTGGGCAGAAATGCTTTACAGAATGTACAACCGCTGGGCAGATGCTCATGGCTTTAAGGTTAAGGAAGTTGACTATCTTGACGGCGATGAGGCAGGACTTAAAAGCGCCGTTCTCCTTATTGAGGGTGAAAACGCTTACGGTTACTTAAAGAGTGAGGCAGGCGTTCACCGTCTTGTAAGAGTTTCTCCATTTGACTCTCAGGGCAGAAGACACACAAGTTTTGCATCCCTTGAGGTTATGCCTGAAATGGACGATAACATCGAAGTAAACATTGCTCCTGAGGATATTAAGATGGATGTTTATCGTGCGAGCGGTGCAGGCGGACAGAAGGTAAATAAGACTTCATCTGCCGTTCGTCTTACTCATATTCCGACAGGTATTGTTGTAGCAAGCCAGGTTGAAAGAAGTCAGTATCAGAACAGAGATGTGGCTATGAAAATGCTTGTTTCAAAACTTATGGAAATCAAAGAAAGAGAACACCTTGACAAAATTGAGGACATCAAGGGTGTTCAAAAGGAAATTACATGGGGCAGTCAGATCCGCAGCTATGTATTTATGCCATATACAATGGTTAAAGACCACCGTACTTCGTACGAAACAGGTAATATTCAGGCTGTAATGGATGGCGATATTGACGGCTTTATTAACGCATATCTCAAATGTGCAAGTCTTGGCACATTACAGAAATAATCATTAAAGAGGTTGATTTAAAGTGAAATATTTGGTAATGCTTTGTGACGGTATGGCTGATGAGCCAAACGAGGCACTCGGTAATTCCACACCTATGGAAAAGGCAAATAAGCCTTGTATGGACAGCCTTGCCGCAAAAGCAGAGGTTGGTATTGTAAAGACTGTTGCCGAGGGTTTAAAGCCCGGCAGCGATGTTGCAAACCTCTCTGTTCTCGGTTATGAGCCTGCTGTATATTACAGCGGTCGTTCTCCGCTTGAGGCTGCAAGTATCGGTATAGATTTAAAGGATACAGATGTTACTCTCAGATGTAACCTTGTTACACTTTCAGACGAAGAGGATTACGAGAAAAAGACAATTCTCGACTATTGCGCTGACGATATTTCTTCAGAAGAGGCAAAAATTCTCATTGAGTATATTCAGGAAAAACTCGGCAATGATAAGTTCCGCTTTTATCCCGGTGTATCGTATCGTCATTGCCTTGTTTGGAGCAACGGCAATCCGCATCCGGGTGTGCTCACACCTCCGCATGACATTACAGGCAAGGTAATTACCGATTACATTCCAAAGGGCGAGGCTGTTGATGAGCTTTATGACCTTATGAAAAAGAGCTATGACCTTTTAAAGGATCACCCTGTTAATAAGGCGAGAATTGCAAGAGGCAAGCGCCCTGCCAACGCAATTTGGCTTTGGGGCGAGGGCACAAAGCCTTTGCTTGATAATTTCAGCGAGAAATTCGGCAAAAAGGGCAGTATGATTTCTGCCGTTGACCTCTTAAAGGGAATTGCAATCTGCGCAGGAATGAACAGTGTTGATGTTGAGGGCGCAACAGGTTATCTCGACACAAACTTTGACGGCAAGTGCAAGGCGGCTATCGAAGAGTTTAAAAAGGGTGCAGACCTCGTATATATTCATGTTGAAGCTCCTGACGAATGTGGCCATCGTGGTGAAATTGAAAACAAGGTAAAAGCTATTGAAATGATTGACGAGCATATCCTCGCTCCTGTTGTAGAATTTTTGAGAGGCTACGATGATTTTGCGGTTTTGGTATGCCCCGATCACCCAACACCGCTTTCTATCCGCACACATACCTCCACTCCTGTACCGTACCTCATTTATGACAGCAAAAATGAGATTGACAGCGGTGTAAAAGTATTCTGCGAAAAAGAAGCAAGAGAAACAGGCAACTACATTGAAAAAGGCTTTACAATGATGAATTATTTTCTTACAAAATAATTTTTTGTCTACATAATTCATTAAAAAATTTACATCCTCACATTTATAATTGAGTTAATCAATAAAATGTGAGGATGTTTTTATGCGTGAATTTATTTTAATTGTTACTGCCGTTATTATAATTGCACTTGTAGCCGTAGTGTTTGCAATAATGTATATTAACCATAATAAAAAGAGCGGAAAGGCACATAAGCCGACCGTTATTTATTACAAGGCAAAGGACAGCGAGAGGGAAGATAAGACCTCCGAAACACAAATAAATGATTAGTTCTCGGCAAATACTTTTTCGGATATTTCCAAAAGATCGGAAAATGTATGAATTATGTATTTTGGATTTTCTGTATTGCCAAATCCGTATTCGGCAAACACAAAAGGTACATTTGCATCTTTAGAGGCTATCTGATCGCCGATAGTGTCGCCAACATAGAAAGCAGAGTCAATGCCGTTTCTTTTGATTACAAGGCTGATATTTTCGCCCTTGGTGAGCTGAGTTCTGCCCGACATTTCAAAGTCAGAAAAATATTTTTCGAGCTTGTGGGCCTTTAAAAATGATTCGATATAACCGCACTGACAGTTGCTGATTATGCCGAGAAAATACTTTCCGGAAAGTTTGCTAAGCACATCTTCGAGGTTATCGTACAAATGACCGCCTGATTTCTCAAGATACGGAACTTCAACGGCACAACATTCTTTTATAATGTTTATGCCGTTTTCTTCACTAAGCTCAGGGAGCATAATGCTTGCAATCTGCTCAATGGTTTTGCCCATATAGCTGTTCATTTCGTCAAGTGTAATCTGCTTTGTGGTTTCGGGGTGATTTTTAAGTACCTCGTTCCAAATCGGAAGAATAACATCACTTGTGTGCCATAATGTGCCGTCTAAATCAAATAAAATTGCTTTTTTCATAAAAATTACTCCTGATTAATTGTGTTGATATATTTTTAAAATTATTACAAAAGTCATAGTTTGATGATTTTTGTATCAAAATGTTTTGGTAAGCTATTCGATTTAAAATCATATTTGCTTACAGTTTTGTAATGTTTAATAGTAAATTAAAAACAGTTGATTAAAAGGATATAGTTACAAATAAAAGCGTATTTATCAGCTTATCAAAACGAAATTTATATTATCACTTGTTTTTACCTTTTTTGGAAAAAATAAGACTACCTAATATACCAAAAGATATACCAAAGCATATTCCAACTCCAATTCCTGCCATACTGTTTAATATATTAACAAAAACAATGCTCCAAAGTATTGCCATTACTACCCCAATTATTATTCCTATAAGCAAATTTTTACCTTTCATAAGTTTTATCCTCCAAATCTCGATTTATAGAATTTTTTATAGTGTACAATGTGCAGATATATTGAAAGTAGCTGAGTTTAGATATAAGCAAAATACCTGCCTCGTTTGTTGCGGCTTGTTCATAGTAAAAAATCATCAAAGCTCTCGCTAAGAGTTCTTTTAAATCAAAGTTTTCCTTGTAAAGCGCCGTAAACGGCGACACCTCATCCGTTATTTTCTTGCGAAAATCCGTCATCGCTTGCCGGTAAAATAAAAAACAGATTAACAAAAGTTAATCTGTTTTTTATGGTGCGAGTGACGGGACTTGAACCCGTACGTCGTGAAACACACGCCCCTCAAACGTGCCTGTCTGCCTATTCCAGCACACTCGCAAATATTGTCTGTTGACAACGATATATATTTTATCACCATACACCGAATTTGTCAAGCGTTTTTTGAAAATATTTTAATGTTTGTAATAAACTCTAAATTGCAAAATCAGATTACTCAGCCTGATTTCGTTTATGGGTAGAAAAAGTAATTTTTGTCTTATGTAAATTAAAATGGTTGTAGCAAAGGAGTGGAATTTGCTACAACCATTTTTTTATATCCGAAAACCAATTTTAAGTAATCTTTATTTTATTAATATTATAGCTGCAATTTAAATTCTTTATAGTCATCCAATCGCAAGAGAATAGGCTCATTGCCGTAAGCAGCTCCGCAATCAATATCAATCCAAGTGCTTGTTTTTATAATTTTGCCTTTATATTCTTCACCGTAACTAAATGTCGGAGTGTGACCGAAAACTGTTGTAATATCGTCATAATATTTATCATCAAGTTCAGGCCGCGCCCATAATAAGTCATCTGATGAGTAATCTCTGATTTTTTTGTTTTTATTGAAATTATTAAAACCTGAATGAACAAGAATAAAATCTTTTTCGTTTGCGGTAACCGCTTCGTAAAGCGGACAGTCACGAAGATAATCAAGTATGTCTTGTTGTGTATTTTTCGGCAAATTACGAAGAGCTTTCAGAGTTGCATTTCCACCGTTTAACATATAGTTATTAAGCAATTCGATTTTTTCACTGCTTATAGCATTAATGCTGTCCTCAGTTATTTCGTCAAAAACAAAATCACATGACAGCAACATTGCTTCGTGGTTGCCAAGTATTAATTGAACATTAACCTGTTCAAGCAGCCAAAGCAAAATTTCCACTCCGCCGTCGCCGTTTCTGTCAATAATATCACCAAGTATGTAAAGAAAATCATCACTGCTAAAATTTGCTTTTTTAAGCAACTTTTTCAGCTTTTCAAGCGGATAGCCATGTAGGTCTGATATTACATAAGTCATAGTTTTTCCTCTTTTATGTTGATCTCAGGGTTAGTTTCTTTTATTTTGTCAAAGATTTCTTTTATAATTTTTAAATCATTAGCAAAATGATCGTAAAGAAAAAATGAATTAAATTCTTTTGAATAAAATAAGCAATTATTATAGAAAGTTATACAATCATTATCTTCTTTATATCTCATATGACATTTGCTATTGAATTTTTTACATTTAATAAATCCGTTTGTTAAATGTAAATCTTCATCTTTTTTTTCATCAATTTTATAATAACTATTCAAGTTAAGATATTCTTTATAATTATATTTGCTGTTTTGTAATATGTCAAATAATTCATCGGGCGAAATTATTTGAATATTATTAGCTTTATTTTTATTTGCTTTTTTGTTTAAATCCTCAACTTGCTCGTTATTCCATATTCCTGAAAAGATATATATTTTTTCAAAATCATTTTCGTTATAATACTCTTCTATTGTAATTTCTTCTTGATTTTTAACTTGGCAAGTAATTGCCTTTCTGTTAGGCGATTTGAAAAAGAACTCGTATTTTTGTTCGTTAATTTTACAGCTTGACGGCATAAGTAAATAATTCTGCTCTTTGTTTTTTTCAACAATATAAAGCGACACTAAATCTTCAAGTTGTTTGTAATGAAGACTTCTTGCAAAATTGTTTTTAGTAAGTATTAGTTTTGGTATATCTGATTTGGACTTTTCTCTTTTGATGTATGCCTCAATTATTAAGAATTTTAATCTATACCTATCAATCCTTTGAATGGTTTGATGTTGCTGTTGTGACATTCTGCCTATGAGTTCGTAGGGCAAGTCATCTTGAGTTTTAAATTCTAACCACTTTTCAACATGACAACCCCATGACAAATGTTTGTACTCGCTTTCATCATCTTTATGTAAATATTGCGCCTTTTTTTTAACCTTGCCTATGTAATAATGAGCATTCCTCGCACGCATTACTACATAATCGCCTTGCTTGATTCTTTTATAATCTTCTAATGCTTTTTTAGGACTTGTATTTCCTTTAGCAATTTTATAAGCACCCAAATATCCTTTATAATTATCTTCGTCACAATCGGCATATTCTAACATTTCACCGAAATTTTTATTGAAGAAATTTTTATTTAGTCCCCAGCCCATAGCAAATATATTGTTTTTTATACAAAACTCTTGGTGAGGAAGTACTTTTTCATTTGATTTTTCATCTTTCTCAAAAGGCATTTGATATACAATCCAACAATTAATATCTGATAAATTATAAAAATTTATATTCTGCATAAACGATCTCCTTTTATATTAATATAGCATAAGTTTTAGTTAAATCCTTTTATTCGTACATTTCAGCATATTTAAATATCTTGTCTACATTATACATATTTTGCCTGTACTATACAATAGATTATGCACTATTAAGTACATAAATCCTCAAATAGTCAAAAAATTATTAGCGTCCTGCTTTGTTTGGGCGTAGTCCTGCCACCGTTTGCCGGTAAAATAAAAAAACAGATTAACAAAAAAGTTAATCTGTCAGCTTGTCGAAAAAGTCCAGCATTTGCTGGGCTTTTTGCTATTTTTGTGGTAT